>ERZ779892.1409-NODE-1409-length-21726-cov-10.203682_pt1 | contig 21726 bp, 23 predicted proteins | sample MGYA00511552_ERZ779892 | MGnify/ENA primary metagenome ERZ779892 (study PRJEB29588, sample SAMEA2154561) | human gut metagenome | biome: human gut; feature: human-associated habitat; material: faeces | place: Denmark | collected 2008/2010 ... | reverse complement strand
GAAATCATTGCTAAATGTCTTGCACAGCATAATTACAGTCCTGTACACATTCCTACTGCAACGGATGAAGAAACCAAAGAATTTATTCGTATGAGAGATGACCATAAGCTTGCACTAAAAAAAGTAAAACAACAGATTCTGGCATTCTGTCTACGGCGTGGTTACCGTTATGACGGAAACAGCCACTGGACAGCCTCACATATGAAATGGCTGAAAGCATTAAATCCTGAGGCTCTTTACAAAGAGATCCTCGAAGAATATCTGCTGACCTACACAATCCTTAGTGACAAGCTGGAACGATTGGATCAGCGTATTGAAGAACTTGCTTCCCGGGAAGAATATAGGGAATCTGTCAAAAAACTATGCTGTTTCATAGGGGTCAAAACACATACAGCATTATCTGTGCTTGTGGAAACAGGAGATTTTAACCGCTTTGCATCAGCGCAGACATTTGCATCTTACCTTGGACTGGTAGCGGGAGAGGATTCCAGTGGTGACGATAAAACACAACTTGGAATTACAAAAGCCGGAAATCGTCATGTACGTATGCTTTTAACAGAAGCAGCCCAGTGTTATGCACGCGGTCAGATTGGTTACAAATCAAAAGCACTGAAATCCCGTCAGTCAGGAAATTCGCTTCAAGTGATAGCGTACGCAGATAAAGCGAATGAACGTTTGAGGCGGCGTTATTACAAAATGGTTCTTGCAAAGGGAAAAAAACACAATGTTGCCAAAACAGCCATAGCCCGTGAACTGGCATGTTTCATGTGAGGTATGATGACAGGCCATGTTTCCTGAAGCATATATAACAGTGTGCTGCAGATATCAAGACCATGCCGCCTGTCGGCGGTGCTTCACAGTCTTGATATCAACAGTCCCCTGTTATAGTAATCAGATAAGCCGATGTAAACCGGCATTATGCCGGCATACATGCGGCAGGAACACATAATTCACAACTGAAGACATCCTGAAAGGGCTTTGGTCATTTCTAGGTTCGAGCTATCTGCGATCAAACTTTGTTGGCACAGTAATGCTGTGATCCACGCGCGAAGACAGCCAGAGCTCACGGCGGACCATTGACCTGTCGGTAACCAATCCACGTATATCAGAGTGGCCAATGCCGGGAACTGATACTCCGAAGCTCTTTCTGGGTGCCTTCAGGAAACAAAATAAAAATTTGTGGTGATTTTTGCAAATTTACCCTTGACAAAAGTCATTACATATCAGTTTGTGTAAACCTTCAAACTGATGTAAGATAACATTACTCAGTTTGGAGGTTTTTATTATGGCAAGAAGAAAAAATGATTCACCACAAAAAGCAGCAATGCGCGAAATGATGCAGGGATATCTCAAGGAGAATGATATCAGTATCAAAAGCGGAAACGATGTTAATTCCATCATGCGGGACATGATGTCTGTTTTATTGTGAATATTACGGTGCGGTAACACCGCAAATCCGGCAGGCAGGAAACCGCCTGTCCGGACTTCCGAAAACCAATTATTATGCGAGTTTACTCGCGTAACGCTTTGTCCAATCCATAGACTTCTCTCATCGAGATGTCATGTTCTTCATCAATACTTGTGATGTTGACACGGTAGCTGTCATGAGCAATACGGTCAATGATCGCATCTGCCAGAGGACTGGCATCTCCACCAAGTTGGTCGTACCATTCTTCAAAACCATACTGAGAACAAAAGATCGTGGAGGATTTCTTACGTCTTCGATGCAGAAGCTCAAAAATGTCTTTTTGTTCGACTTCTGTTGGTTTCAGCAGAAGCCATTCATCAAGAATGAGAACCAGCGGATTGGCGTATTTAGCCATGACCTTTCGATAGGTACCATCCGTCCTTGCCATTTCCAGATCAATAAGCAGATCCGGAAGACGGACATACCTGGTATTGTAATACTGCTTGCAGGCTTCCATGCCAAAGGCACAGGCCATGTATGTTTTTCCACAGCCTGTGGCACCGGTTATAAATAGATTCCGGTGTTCTGATATATATTCACAAGTTGCAAGACGGTTGATCAACTCTTTATTAAGCTTACGCCCGGAAGTGTAATTGATATCCATGATACTTGCATCTGGCTGATCAAATCCGGCATTGTGAATAAGTCTTTTTAATCGGTTTGCCTTTCGGCTGCTGTGCTCAATGTCAACCAGCATGCCAAACCGGTCTTCAAATGGGACCTCCTTGAATTTCGGATCATTTATCTGGCTGCGGAATGCATCTGCCATAGCGGTCAGGCGCATTTCCGTTAATTTATCAATCGTGCTTTGGTTTGTCATATACGCTTACCTCCTGTAATAGTCGGCACCTCTTGTGATGCCGTGTGTTTTTTGTGTGGTAATGCAGTCTGTTGTTTCTGACAGCAGTTTTTCAGAACCGGTTACAAGAATGTTTTTTATGCTCTTGTAACTGGGCGATGCCGTATAGGATAAAGCCTTTTTACAGGCTGCTTCCAGTAACTCATCGGAGTATTTCTCTGTCAGTTTCAGAAGTCCCATGCAGCTTCGATAGGTCTGTTGCTCCACTCCTTTAGAGGTAAGTATTGCATTGACTGCAGTATAGGTACTGATACCAATCCGTTTAGCCCACTTACGGAATCGGTCTCCGTTCCATTCAAGATATTTTTGATGATCTTCCGGCATATGTTCCGTGATAGTGCTGTACTGTCCGGGACGCCCTTTCAACCGACGATGGGAGGCAATACGGTTATGGTTATAAAAGATCTCGATGGTAGTGTCCGTTACCCTTACATCAACTTTCTTTTTGATGTATTCATATGGAACTGAGTATAGCATTCTGTCCACGGATATGTGATAATTAAACTGAACGGTGGCTGTTTTCCAGTCGCTCAGTTCAAATCGGGTAGCGGGCAGCGGCAACAGCAGGGGCTTTTCTTCTTCGAGGAACAGGCTCAGCCGGCTGCCCTCTTTCTTTTGAAAGAGTTTTCGATTAAACTGGTTAAGTTTATCGTGTATCGCATGGTTGAGTTCGTTCAAAGAGAAGAACTGTTCATTGCGGAGTGCAGCAGTGATCCAAGTAGAGATATTTCCGACAGTACCCTCTGCATTGGGTTTGTCTTTTGGGGTTCTGACGCGTGCCGGGATGATTGCTGTGCCGTAGTGTTCTGCCAGCTCCTGATAGGTTTCGTTGAGCTGCTGGTCTTTCCAGCCACCATTATGGACGACTGCCGTTTTGCAGTTATCAGGAACCAGGATCCTGGCAACACCGCCAAAGAATTCATACATATGGACATGTGCATTGATCCAGGATCGCTGCTTCATGTCCAGAAAGGCTTCTACATACGCATACTGGCTGTATGTCATTACACCGACAAATATGTATGCCTTGATGATCTCGCCGGTATCGGGATCGATGATCATGGCAGGATCTCCTGCCCAGTCAACTTCGACCTGTTCGCCGGGTTTGCGGTTGATATGCATTGTTGCACGATGTTTCTGCTCGTCCTGTTGGATATGATGGCAGAATTGAGAATACATGAGTGGCTCATCGCCGTTTGCGCGGCATTCTTCCATGTATTCTGTCCATAAGAGTTTCTTGCTGACGCCATTTCGGAGCAGCTCTTTGCGGATGTAATCGTAATCAGGCATTCTTTTGTTGGTTTTGACCTGTTTTGCAGAAGGAAAAAATTTTTCTGCAAGAACGGCATCCGTTTCATTTGCATCAAGTGGCCAGGAAAAACCTAATTCCTTGGCACGCTTCAAGACACGATTGACAGTTTTTTTAGATACATTGCAACTGTCAGCAATGTTCTGTTGGCTGAGATTCAGGCTGCTGAGCCTAAGAATCTCCCGATATTTGGTCATACTCATGACCTCCTTCAAAATGTATTTACATCAAAAGATGTATGCATACATTCTAAAGGAAATATGACAGCGGTTTCCGCCGCCGGAATGACGGTTTCCTCAAAAACGGATTTGCGGTTTCCGATTCCCGGACAGGCGGGACATGGAAGCCGGATTATTCAGTATACCGGCACGATGGTTTACAGTCGCTTCAAGAGTGAGAATGTCGGTGATAAACACGCAAAAGCACTCCCAGAGGATGAATGGAAGCGTGTGGAAAATTGTCACGAAGCAATTATCAGCAAGGCGGATTTTGAAAAAGTCGCCGCCATGCGAAAAGGAAATACATGTGCCAGTGCCAAAAGAAAGCATGAAACACATTGCCTGACCGGAAAAATGATCTGTGGTAACTGTGGACATCGCCTGTCCCATACTTATGCCGGACGACCGAAGTATTATTGCGCAAAGCATTATCTGGACAAATCGGATGGAAAATGCAATATCAGCGTGCTGGATGCCGATATGGAAAGTGTTGTGAAGAAAGCACTTCAGATGATGATTGATGTGCTGGTAGATTCTAGAAAGGTTGTGGATATGCAGCGGGAGAAACAGGCAGAACGATTAAAACAGGCAAAGAAGCATCTTTCAGATATGGAGCATAGCCGTGAACTGATCGAAAAGGACCTGCGTGAAGCTTATGAAAGCTACAAGCTTGGCATGACGGATAAAGAAACGTATTTGGAACAGCGTAAGACATATGAGCAGATGCTGGCGAGCTTGCAGGAGAATATCGAAAAGCAGATGGCAGCAGTCACTAAGATGGCAGATGTGGATGTGCCGGAAGTGGCAGGTCTGGAGATGTTGGAAGGGCAGCTGAAGCTGACGGGACTTAACAGGGAAATGGTGGATGCTTTTGTGGAAGAGATTGTTGTGTATGCAAAGGACAGGGTGGAGATAAAGTGGAAATTCAGGGATGAGTTTGCGGAGATGGGAAAGGTCGAAAAAGATAGAATATTTGGTGGAGCAGATGGAAGTGGGGTGGTATAATAAAATCAGACTGTTAGATGGTGACGATAAAATAGTTTTGTTGTGCGAGGTGACAAAATTGGACAAACCAAAGTACTTGAAATGGATAGTAGAAGAAGCTGGGGTAATTGAAAATTTTAATAAGACCTTGAAATGTTTTAATATAGATTATAATAATGATGCTGAGGTTTTGGATGATTGGGCATTACATATCCGTAGGCATTATATTTCAGATCAAGAACTTGAAGAAGAATGTGATTTATTGGGCGTTTCTCCTGAGGCGTATTTACGAGCCAATATTATTCCTCAAAAAGATGAGGGATTAGGTCCTACTGCAAGATCGAATACAATAAGTGAAATACTATTTTCGGATCTGTTGGAATTTATTTTCGAATACCATGTTCCAAGATGTCGGCAATATAATATGTCAGGTAAAACAGTTTCTGAACATGGAACTGATATTGTAGGATATAAGTTTGCTAAAGAAGATAAAAGACCTTCAAAAGAGGACAGATTGATTGCGGCTGAAGTCAAGGCTATTTTGTCTAAAAATGATGCTTCTGTAATTAATAAGGCGGTTGAAGATTCAATAAAAGATGAATATAGAATTTCATTAACATTGAATTACATGAGACGAAAGCTTAGAGATATGGGAAAGATAGATGAGTCAAATGATATTTTAAGATTCCAGTTTAAAACAAAAGCGGGACATGATTATACAATAGATTATATTGCGGCAGGAATAACAAGTATGCCTACATTACAAAAAATTAAAAAGGGTGACAAAGAGGTGGGTATAATAACTGGAATTGATGGGGCAAGTTTAGCGATATCTGATTATAGAAGTATCTTTTTTGTGCATGGTAAAAAGCTTATGGAATTAGCACATGAGGTTTATGAGAGGTGTAAAAAATGAGAATAACTAAATCAGAATATATGCTTAAGTATCAGAAGGCAAAGGTCAAATTGTTAGAATATGATATTCCCAAACAGGATTATCCACAGTTTCAATTGAATTATAAGGATCTAGCGTTTCCGACTGTATATATTATCTCCGATTATGCAGAAGCTGTTATAGAAGATGATAGAGAACGTATGGAAAGAAGAAAAAGGGACTTGCAATTTTGTTCTGAGTTTTATGATGCGGCAATGAAGTCCAGAGAGCAAATAAGTAATGATTTAAACTTTATGCTTACTGGCGCGATAGCATATTTTTTTGGAGATAATTTTGGAAGTGCCATGGTGCTTCTTTCAGAAACAAAAAACATAGATATACCTAATGATATGAGAGGTTCATTAGTAGAGGTTTTTTATTTGATTTTTACGGGTATGAAGTATAGAAATGCCAAAAATGCGGTGGTGGAAAAATTTGAAGAATATTTGAGGACAGGTGAATCTGAAAGTATATTAAAGTTAGCTGAAAAAAAATGTAATGAGACATATGAGAGTGATAATGAAATAGAGGCTTTTTTTGCGGATGCATTATGCGCAGTCATAAAAATAGCAATTCAAAATTCGGCTAGAACACTATTACCACTATATTCAAAGCTTTCATTTGAAAAATGGGAATCATATTTAAACAAACGAACTTCAATTAAAATGGTTTGGCCTGCTCAGAGACTTATTGGTGAAAAAGGGATTTTGAATGGTAAAAATGCGATAGTACAATTGCCAACTGGTGTCGGTAAAACAAAAAGTATTGAGTTGATAGTTAGAGCTATGTTTTTGTCGGAACGGGGAAATACAGCATTAATAGTTGCCCCGCTTAGAGCGTTGTGCAACGAAATATCGGATGATATGGGAAAGGCATTTTCAAAAGAGGCATCAATTAATCAATTTTCTGATTTGTTAGAAATTGATTTTTTGAATATATTTTCGAATGAGGATGAGAAAAAAATATTAGTATGTACTCCAGAAAAATTGCAGTTTATATTTCATCATGAACCAGAGCTTATGTCTGAAATTGATTTGTATGTGTTTGATGAAGGTCATATGTTTGATGATATGAGTCGTGGAGCAATGTATGAATTATTAATAGCAGATATTAAAAAGTATATTCAACCATGGCAGCAAATAGTATTGCTTTCTGCGGTGCTTTCAAATGCTGATAGAATTAAGGAGTGGGTTATTGGAGATGATGGAGTTCTTGCATATGATAAAGACATACGAAGTACTCCTAAGGTGGTTGGTTTTGCGTCATCGGAAAATGAAATACATTATTTTTCAAATACATTTGAAGAGGAAGATTTTTACATTCCTAAGGTTATAAAAAGAATTCAATTAGAGACTAGAAGAGTAAATGCTAATCCCAAATTTTTCCCGGAAAACAAAGCGAATGATATTGCATTATATTATACGAACTTGTTGTGTTCCAATGGTGGAGTGGCTATATATATGAGTCAACGTAGATATGTATCGACAATATTAAAAAGGCTTATCGAAGTGAATGAAAGGGGATATGAACCGGAAAAATTGATTTTGGCATCGGATCAAGATGAAATTAGTCGATTAAAACGGTTAATAGCTGAATATTATGGAGATGATTCTATTTATTATAAAGCAGCTAATTTAGGAATTTTGCCTCATTATTCATCGTTGCCAAATGGATTAAGAGTATCTGTAGAATATGCATTTCGAAAAAATAAAATAAAGGCTGTTGCATGCACATCTACTTTAGCGCAAGGGGTAAATATTCCAATAAAGTATTTGATAATGACAAGTCTAAAATCAGCTCAGAATATGATTTCTACTAGAAATTTTCAGAATTTGATAGGTAGAACAGCTAGATCGGGAGTGTTTACAGAAGGAAGTATATTGATAACTGACACAAAACTTTTTGATGAAAGGAAGAGAGGCAAAGGATATTATAATTGGAGAGACGCAACAGCTTTATTTGAACCGAGAAATTCAGAAGCTTGTGGTAGTGCAATTTTGAGTATTGTACAGGATTTTAGTATCGATTATGAACTGACAATTTCGGGAAAGTCAGTTTGCAAATTCATTATAGAACATATTAATGAAAACTGGTCAGAATTAATGAAGAATGCACTTAATAAATACTTGGTTAAAAAGAATAAGGATAATCAATTAAATAGGCAGGTAATAGCAAATAGAACTTCGGAATATAGAAAAATAGTCGATACTATAGAAAATGAAATTTGTTATATACTAATATGTAAATCAGAGGATATAGCAGATGATTTGATTACAATTGAGGCAGGGGAAAAATTGAATGAATCATTAGCGTTGTTTTTGGCTGATGATTCAGAAAAACAATTATTAGAGAATTTGGTAGATGCGATTTGTGATAAAATTAAGAAACATATTACTGTAGTCCCGCGTGTATCAAAGACCATGGTAGGCGTAGAAAGTGCGGAGAAAATTTTAAGCTGGATTGAGGATAATGAAATTAATATGATTGCTTATAGCGCAAATGAGCTTCTTTCGTATGTTGTTGAATTATTTAATACAATTTATATAGATGAAATTCTTGATATTAAAATGTGTCAAAAATGGACTAAAGGCGAATCATATAAAGAGATTTCAGAGAGCATGGAGATTCCGGTGTTAGATGTTGAAAAAAAATGTGGTCAAAGTATATCATATCAATTAAGTTTTTTGATTGGTAATATTATTGATTATTTGGAAACAGAAAGTGTTAATTTGGAAATGTTAAAAATGTTACAGAAAAAAGTGAAATATGGTGTTGATACTGAAACCGCTATTGCAATTTGTGAAAAGATTTTTAATGATAGAATAATAGCCAATTTTATTGCAAGCGAAATTGGAGACAGTTATCTTGGTGAAGAAGAAATTATAAATGTTATTAAGTACAAAAAAGACGAGATTAAAACTCTATTAGAACCTTTTCCAACATATTTTTCTGAAAGAGTGTCATTATTAACCAAATAGAAAAATATTATGGGTTAAAGGAAGAGAATATAGTTATAACAGAAATATAATGTAATAATCTTATCAGAAAAATATCAAAAACCTCCCATCACACCCTTGACACGAGCGGGTACGGGAAAAACGTATGCATCAGCATTTGCAATGCGAGAACTTGGTTTTAAACGTGTCCTATTTTTAGTACATAGAAATCAAATTGCAAAACAGGCTAAAAAATCATTTGAAAATGTATTTGGTAGTAGAATAAAGACAGGATTGGTTTCAGGGGCTTATCATGATTATGATGCAGAGTTTGTCTTTGCAACGGTACAGACATTAAGTAAGGATGAGCATTTGCAGCATTTTTCAAAAGATTATTTTGATGCGTGTATTTATGATGAGGCACACCATACTAGCGCAAATAGTTATAAAAAGGTAATGGACTATTTTACACCGCAATTCACATTGGGTATGACTGCTACGCCTGACAAGAGAGATGATAATATGGAAGGGCGGAACATATATGAAATCTTTCATCACAATATTGCATACGAAATTCGTTTGCAGCAGGCGATGGAGGAAGATTTGTTATGTCCGTTTCATTATTTTGGAATAACAGATTTGCAAACGGTTTCTGATGCTGGAAAATCACATGAAGAGCAATTAGAGCATTTTCGGTATTTGACATGTGATGACCGCGTAAATTATGTTATGAAACAGGCTAACTATTTTGGATATTCAGGGGATCGTGTGAAAGGGCTTATTTTTTGCAGCCGCATAGATGAGGCACGTGAATTGTCGAGAAAGTTTAATGAGCGGGGATGGCGCACGCTAGTGCTTAGTGGTGCTGACTCGGAAGAAGCTAGGGCAGAGGCGATCGAGCGTCTTGTCATGGATGTTACATCAGAGGAAGATGATTATTTGGACTACTTGATCACAGTCGATATTTTTTCTGAGGGAACAGATATTGTTGAGGTAAATCAAGTGATTATGCTGCGTCCAACGCAATCGCCGATCGTGTTTGTCCAACAATTAGGACGCGGACTCAGAAAACATTCCGAAAAAGAATACGTTGTGATCCTTGATTTTATTGGCAATTACAAGAATAACTTTATGATTCCAATTGCGTTATCAGGTGATCGAACCTACAATAAGGATACGATCCGAAGATATGTGATGGAAGGGGCTCGTGTTATTCCGGGTAGTTCCAGCATTCACTTTGACGAAATCAGTAAAAAAAGAATTTATGAGGCAATAGATAAGCTAAGTACGCCGAAAAAAATGTTAATTGAAAAATATACTCTGCTAAAAGAACGTTTGGGAAAGGTTCCAAGTATAGTAGATTTTTATGTACAAGGTGAGGTGGATCCGCTTTTGTTTATTCAGTATGCCGGTTCCTATCCGAAATTTTTGCAAATGGCAGAGAAAAACTGTGCTTTGAATTTAAGCGATAAAGAGCATATGACATTAGAGTTCGTGTCACAAAATATAGTAAATGGAAAGCGTATCTACGAGCTGTTATTGTTGCGTCAATTGATGCAGGATGGAAGGATTGATAAGGAGAAGCTGACGGAATATTTACAACGTGAATATTGCGTAAAGTTATCAGATCAATCATACGAATCAGCAATAAGTGTTCTTCAAGGACATTTTTTTAACACACAGACGGAGAAGAAGAAATATGAGAAATTAGATATATTAGTAATGAATAATACGGGGGCATTTTCGCGAATGTTATCGTTATATTCCGGCATAAAGAAGTCCGATTTTTTGGACCAGCTTAATGATTTAATAGAACTTGGCGTGAAACGATATACGGATTTATACTTGCCACTGCAAGATGAATTGGGGTTATCCCTTTATCAAAAATATTCGCGTAAAGATGTTTGTCGTATTTTGAATTGGGAACAGGATGAGAGTTCTACAATTTACGGTTACAAGATTAAGTATAATACCTGTCCTATTTTTGTCACATATGAAAAAAAGGATGATATTGCCAGCAGTACAAAATATGAAGATGAGTTTATAAACAATCAAGTGTTTAGTTGGATGACGCGAAGCCGGGTCTCTGCAGATAGTATAGAGTCTAGAAAGTTAATCGCATCTTCAGACTCAGGACTTAAGATCCTTCTTTTTGTCAAAAAGAGCGATGGAGAAGGAACTGATTTTTATTATATGGGACGTGTTCATCCTATTGCGTGGGAACAAAAAGAAATATATAATGATAAGGGTATTGCTCTTCCAATTATGAACTTTCGGTTGAAACTGGAGCATAGTGTAAGAGAAGATATTTATCAATATTTTGTATGTACGTAAACACAGAAACGAGGTTGCTATGAAAACAATTCGGGTTGTAGCTGCTGTAATACAGGCAGAAAATGCCGAAGGAAAACCTATGATCTTTGCTACCCAAAGAGGATACGGGGAGATGAAAGATGGTTGGGAGTTTCCTGGAGGTAAAATTGAAAAGGGAGAAACACCGGAAGAAGCGTTGAAAAGAGAAATTATAGAGGAGCTCGAAACTGAAATTGAAGTTTTAGAATACATCGATACAATAGAATGTGACTATCCTACTTTTCATCTTTCTATGGAGTGTTTCTTTGCAAAAATCATAAAAGGAGATCTTGTGCTGAAGGAGCATGAGGCTGCGAGATGGCTGACAGAAGAGGAACTGTATTCTGTGGAGTGGTTGCCAGCGGACATTTCATTGATTGAAAAGATTAAACGAACATTATCTGTATCATGCAATTAGATGTTTACGATTGTAAATGTGTAATAGGTGTAATATTGAAAAAAATGGAAATGATATATACAAATAAATGAAGAAATGGAGATGGGAAGAGATGTATTTAGAGAAAAAAACGTCAAATGAAGAAATTTGATTGACGTATATATAAAATCATCATATAATATTATTATAAAATGCAAAGAGAGGAGGACAAAATGATATGATATCAAAGATTTCAGTTGAAAACTTTAAGTCCTTTGATCAGGCAGTTGAGATGACCATGATCTCATCGTCAAAGATTCGCACGAAGGTGGATCACCGGGTACAGGTAGGAAGTAAAACCAGATTATTAAAGCATGCCATTATATACGGAGCTAATGCTTCGGGCAAGAGTAATCTGGTGGATTTTTTTCGTTTTTTTAAGGCAACCTTGGATGGAGGGATTCCTTTATGGGGAACGAGGTGTTTTTGTAGAATCAATCCAGAAAATGAGGGACGAGACAGTGTGTTTGAAATTCAAATGGAGATTGACGGTAAGTTTTACGCTTACGGATTTTCAGCAATATTATTCCGACGGATGATTACTGGAGAATGGTTATATGAATTATATCAAAATGGGTCTGCAAAATGCATATATGAGCGGGAAAAATCTGCAAAGCCGGTATTAGATGCTTCAATTAAATTGACTTCGGAGGAGCAGAATCGATTTGCCACGTATGCGGATGATTTTGAGGATAATACAACGGACCTGTTTTTGACAGAGATGAACCGTGGAAAAAAGTATGCAGAAACATCAAAGCTGCAGATATTCCAAAAAATTTTCAGATGGCTGAGAAATAGCGTTGTCATTATTACCCCAGATTCCGGTATGACAAATTTTCAGTATTATTATGAGGAAGAATCCCTGTCCTTGATCAATGATCTGATCACTACGTTTGATACAGGAATATCAAATGTACGCATACAGGAAATTGATATTAACGAATTATCTAAGATGCTTCCGAAACAGATATTTGAAGATGTTTTAGAAAAGGTAAGAAATAGTATTGCTCATTCAAGAAATCCTCATTTTAGAATGTCTGGTCGATCAGACAAGTGTTTCTTTAATATAGAGGCAAATGGGAATGATGATCCAAAGATTACTACGATCAAGCTTACGCACGGTAAGTCGATATATGATTTTGAATTTTCAGACGAATCGGATGGAACCAGAAGGTTATTTGATCTGATGGATATGTTACTTTTGAAAAGGGAAGATGTTGTGTTTGTAGTAGATGAATTGGAAAGAAGTCTGCATCCAAAGTTGACAGAACATTTCTTGGAATTATTTAGTGAGTTGCATAGTGAACGCAAGATGCAGTTGATTTTTACTACCCATGAAGCCTCTATTATGGATCAACGACTATTCCGGAGAGATGAGATATGGTTTATCGAACGAGGGGAACAGGGAAACAGTAGGCTTTATTCTTTGGATCGATTTAAGGAGCGTTATGACAAAGTGCTTAGCAAAGCATATTTGGAGGGGCGGTATGGTGCAATACCGGCATTTAAAAAATTCCGGTTTAGGGAGGGGGTATAGCTATGGCTCCTATCCGTACATATACAGATTGGAATAAACGTCCGTCTGATCAGGAAGATCAGATAGAACCATATCGAAAATATTTCTTTATCTGCGAAGGTTCCAATACCGAAGTGTGGTATTTTAAGAAGCTGATTGATTTAAGGAAGCAGTTAAGAATCCATCCTCTGATCGATATCCGGTTAATGGAAAAGACGGAAGAAGATAAGACGGTGTCCAATCCGAAAGCATTGATAAAGTTTGCAGAAAAACAAAAGGGGATCACAGAAAATAAATTCGATCAAAAGCATGACAAAATGGTTATTGTTTTTGACGTAGATATTTATAAGGGAGATTTGACAAAGTATAATGAGATTATAAAACTTGGAGACGGCAATCTTTTGGCAGTTACAAATCCAAGTTTTGAACTGTTTTTATTATTGCATTATGAAAATTCTTATGAGGAGCTTATTAAGCCAAATGAGGAAGAGATATTACGTAATAAGAAAACAGGGAAACGAAGGTACATGGCAGCGTTGTTTACTCATAAAAGCGGAATAAATCCAAAGGAAAATCCTGCGGTTGGAGATCTTGCAGCAAATATTGATATTGCTACAAAGCAGGAGAAGCAGATTAATCAGGATATTCATAAAGCGATGGGAAACCTGACAAGTAATATAGCTGCGATCATTCAACAAATTCGGGATGACCAGGCATTGGATTAGTATAGATTATTTGATACGGCAGATAGCCTTTACGATTTTCTATTATATTTTGAATTGTATTAATTATAGATCTTTTGTTACTATGAGAAAGAATATAATACTGAAGAATGCGAATTATGGGTAAATAAATTTGAAAAAGGGAGAATTATTGTGTCGAAAAAAGCGGCTGAATTTTGTTATAATATGTGATATTATCATACAAATATATAAAATGAAAACTGCAGAGTGTTATACAGGGGGGGGAGCGTGGATAATAAGTATAGTCCACTTATTTTATATGAGTTAATACTAAAGGTAAAGAAAGAATGCCAATGTATTGATCAAACAGGTGGAAATTTTTATAGCAGTTGATGTTTTGTAAAATGTTGACATATGAAACGATACACGATAATATGTCATCTATAAGACGCACATAATTAATTGCATAGTGCCTTGAAATTAATAGTAATATTATTATTTCTAGGAAGAAGTATTACGAGAGAAGGAGAACGGAATGGATGAGGAGGTTCGTAACCAAATAACAGACTATTATTACAAGCTTGCTTCTTGTGACGATGTGGAGGATTTGATCGAAACATATAGTAATGAGGCTTCAAAAGTATCGGATCGTTTACGAAGATATTGTGAGTATTTCAGCAATTCTGCTATTGATGATGAGCAGGAATTTATGGAATTTTACTATAAATGTGTAGAACAGGGGAACATGGAGTCTGAAAATATGCCGGATGAGCAAGTGGTCTCGATATGGGACAACCTGAAGAATATTATTATGAAAGAATCAGATTATGAGAAAAGGTTGTATGCATTTTTAAGGAAATTGGCAGCGGATCATCCTGTGATAGCTAGGATTATTATTGCTTTTTTGTCCGTAGTTCTTTTGGGATTGGTGGAAGATTGCATTCATGATGCATGGCAGGAGGCTCAGAATACCGGAAATGGGAATAAAGTATATATGTATATTGATGATTCTTCTCACATAAATAATATGATAAACAACACAGATGATGTAGGGCAGGGTTCATCCGGACAGATAGAAGATGATGAAACAGAATGATGGTTAAGAATACATTATGAAGAGGGAGAAAATATGATTGATAAAAATAATATTATAATAACAAAAAATGAACGCATTAAAATGTTACTCACTTTCATAAAGAATAATGCGGTATTAGTTCCTATTATTTCATTTTGTGCAGCGGTTTTCACAGTAGGGGTAAATAGCTTTGTATATACGTATACTATATCGTATTTCAATTACTTCGGGGTTGATGCTAAATATATGCTTCCAGTGAACAATATGGGATTATACCAAGGTTTGGTACAGGGAATATTAGTGATACTATTTTGGCGTTATGCGATACTTGCATTTAAAAACCATTCAAGACAGATATATTACTAATGGATTACGCGGAGTGTATGGATTATTCTTGATTTTGACGCTATATGCGGCAATATATTTTATGGGACGTCAGTTGGCGAAGGAACATAATAGATTTGGTATTGTTCAGATAAAAGGAAGTACCTACGCAGTTCTCGATTTAAATCAAACGAATTTGTTAATGTTAAAATGTAATGTAAATGCTAATAGGATAGTAATTAATAAGAATTCATATTTACGCATGAGATGTGAAAATGTCAATATTGAATTTAGGAATTTTAAATTGGTCCGTTTGAAATCCAACAATTAGAATGAAAATTTACGGGACACGATGCAGTTATTTTGATAATATGTTATATTATTATCGTGTAATTTGATAATTGCATGATAACCTTACACCTATGAAAGGACATACTATGAAGAAAAAAATAATTATTACGATAACACTGGTCTGCATGATACTATGCTCGTTTTTTGTTGTGGGAAATATAGCATCGAATCCCCAGAATCATCAAAAGGCGATCAAATATCTGGACCAGAAGAAATCAAATGTTTTGAAATTAACCGCATTGTCGACGGCGTCATCGACAGCAATCACTATGATACCGGGAGATACGGCAACGCCTATCGCGACGAAGCTGGCGGATCTTACTTCATGGTTTTTGCTGATCTTATGCACGATTTTTTTGGAAAAATATTTGCTAACGATAACAGGCTATGCAGCATTTAAAATCCTGATACCGATAGCACTATTGCTTGTGATAATAAGAATTTATTGGCCAAAAGATATTTTGGTTAAATTGGCACTTAAATTAGGACTGTTTGGATTGTTCTTGTTTGCAACTGTGCCGGCAAGTGTATTTGTATCCGATTTGATTGAAAAAACATATCAGGTTACATTGGATGCCACAATGAAAGATGCTGAGCAGACAAATGAAACGATCAAACAAGAAACGCAAACAGACGATTCCAAGAAAGCTGCAGATGATCAGAATAACAAAGATGGACAAACACAGGAGAACAGTGAGCAGAAGAATCAATCTATTTGGAATTCAATCGTAAATGGTGGAAAAGAAGTGCTTGATGACACGAAACAATCGGCGCAGGATATTGTTTCGGATATCACGTCGTTTGGTTCTAAGAAAATTGCGGAATTGACGAACAAAGCGGAAAAAACGCTAAATAATTTTATTGAAGCGACCGCTGTAATGGTCATCACATCCTGCATTTTCCCATTGTTGGTTGTGCTGTTTTTCTTTTGGCTGATGAAAGTGTTCTTAGGGATAAATATTGATGTCAGCAAATTTACGAAGCCGGGAAAAAAGGGTACTAAGATGGCGGTTGTGGAAGAAAAATAGTAAATTAGCTGGGGATAAATGATTAGTATGAATAAATTGCTGAGTTTTCTTTTTCGCCGCAGTCAATGTGAATATGCTGTCGAGTTTTGCCCGCGTTGTGATGCGAATCTGACATTGCAGAGGGGATACCGAAATGACCTTCCCTACTGGGAGTGCAAGGGTTGTGGCGAGATGTTGATCAATCCGAATATTGACACAGAGACAAATATTGTATGGCTTTGTGATGAGTGTGGTGCAATGCTAAATGTGCAGAAAGGATTTCAGGAAGATTGCGGAGAATGGGAGTGCACAAAGTGTGGCTTTGCTAACGCACTAGAAGAGCGGACCATATATTTATCAGAAGATGAATATCGGATGTCTCTGCAGAATCCATATAAGGGGATGAAGGACGAGGATGTATTATCACTGCTTTGCTATGAAGAAATAGAATCTGTTGGTGGGAATCAAGATGTTATTTTGATATGTGATCGAACGGGTAAGATGTATATAAAAAAACAGCTCACGATATTTGATGCAAACGTATATGAGAGCTTACGGGAGCATCCAATAGCACATATGCCACAAATCTATGGGATATATCAGGGGTCAAGATATTTGGTTGTTGTCGAAGAGTATATCGAAGGAATGACTCTTGCTGATTGTCTGCAACAGGAAAGAATGTCAGTATATACGGCAGTGCGGATCGCGAGGGATTTACTTAGGATATTAATCGACCTGCATACACGGGATGTACCTATTATTCATAGAGATATTAAACCATCTAACGTAATGCTTGGTAATAATGACGAGGTGTTTTTGTTGGATGTCAATGTAGCCAAAAAATATGCACCTGATCAACTTGAAGATACAAAATTATTGGGGACATTATATTATGCAGCCCCGGAGCAGGTTGGCTTTGGACATGGAGCGTCGACGCCTAAAACAGATATATATGCGCTCGGCGTATTATTAAATGTTTTAATTACCGGGAAATTACCCAAAGAAGAAAAAGCGAAAGGGGAGGTTTGGGTGATTGTTGATCGATGTATCAAGCTGGATCCGGAAGAACGATATAGCGATGAAGAATTATTGAGTGTGCTTAATACATATTTGGAAAAAGGAGTGTGAAACTGTTATGCAGGAAAAGTCGACGGACGAACTGGATGCTCAGCTAAGAAATACCACGCCAGATTGCATGGATAAATATTATAAAGAAAATCGATATTATATTGCAGAAACTTCGAAGGCGTTTACATATTATATGAAAGATGTTATTGATAAGAAAAATCTCGCATTTTGTCATTCCAAATTATATTATAAAGATATTTATTCCTTTGCAGGAGTGTCAGAGTCGTATGGAGAAAAAATACTCAATATGGAGAAGCATACGAAAAATCGAGATTTGATCATTCGATTTTGTGTGGCAGGACGATTTCAATTGAATGAAATAAATACTGCACTTAAATTGTATGGGATGAAACCGTTATATGCCAAGGATAAACGGGATGCATGCATTATTGTGGCAATTAATAATCGCAAATATGATCTGGGTGATATTGATGATATGCTTGTAAAAAATGGGCTGCTTAAATTGTCTGCGGATGGTTGATTCAATAGTTGGCAATTGGTGCATTCTGTTTTAAGTAACGGAATGCACCAGACTCTGTAAGTACGATAAAATCAGAGTGTTCTGTCAGGCAGTAACAAAGAGACCAAGGTAGAAAAGAATAACAGCAATAATAATGATCACAAGTACAATTCCAATAATTGTTTTGATAGTATCAAACATCAGTTCGCCTCCCTTACTTCAATATTACAATCTTTATATTCCTTAAAAGAATGTACAAAATTAGTGATTACTTTTTTGGCATTAGCATATGCAAGATCATATATACCATTATCAATAGCATTTTGTTTGGCATTTTCTTGCATTTTTTTCTCTTGTGCATTTATTTTGTCCAAAGTAAGAGGTGTAAAACAATTTTTGTCTTCTTCATATACTTTTAATGAAGAATGGTCGACTTCGGCCTTTAATATTTCCGCTTTAGGTAGTTCTATAATTATTTTTTCACCTACATACTTCGGAGCTTTAATTTTTCTAAAATCATAGCCGGCATCTACAGCGACATTATATGTATAGATGTATTTATTTTGTGTGAATGGTATCTGTATATTGGTACCCCAAAATTTACGGGAATCATTGATTTCATTAATCATGGTTTCGTGGGCAGATTGCGTTGCTAATTTTCCAATGTTTTCGAAGGAAAGCTTGACAGGATCGGAGCTGTCGCGAAGACTGTATTTACTTCCAACATAGAACCCGACGATTAGCAAGAAAATGCCTAGGATTGAAATGAAGGATATCAATCTTATTTTTTTGTGCATACTTTTTTTCGAAATGTTCTCCTTTTTTTCTGCTAGTATCTCTTTTTGCTGTAATTGTGTTTCTTGCATTTCATGCCTCCGTGTATTGTGTTACATATATATTGTTGCTGTATAATATCATTAGAATGACAATAGAATAATCACTCTTCTCGCTCGTTTGGACGAATTACTTTATATCCATATGACTCGAGAATTTCAATAATATCCGGGGTGATATTTACCGTAAGATCAATATCTTTATATTTCATGCTTCGTATAATTTGATGCATGTCATTGACAGTTACTCCCAGTATATTAGCAAGTTTATACAGATTGTCACGATCTGGAATCCCCCCGTCTGTTTCCCATTTGGCAATTGCTGACTTGGAGACATTAGTTTTCTTTGCCAATTCTTCTTGCGTCATCAACATCCTTTTTCGACGAATTGAAATGAATTGACCTAAGCTCATTCCCATTTTTATTTCACTCCTTTGCACTGTATTTATGATATAAAACCTTGTGGTATATTTCAAATTACTTTTTGATTACTCTGCGTAATCTTTTTTACGATATAGGAAAATGCTCGTAACCTAGAGGGAAGCCACCAAGAATTGCTTTAGCAATTCTTGCAAAGCAAAGCGCTGGCTTTGCTTTTTTATAATTATCAACCCATTTTGCAAGAAACATCCACACCAAAATAGTGGCGATCTGCATATGAACACATATAGTTCACAATGCATACATGAATCGAACACAAGTGACTGGTAAATTGAATGCTATCACAAACAAGGTAGCACAAAGTTAGGAGGTCGCTTATGAAAAAGAGAAGAATTTTAAGTGTTTTATTATGCCTCGCATTGGTTGTTTTTAGTTTGTCAGGTTGCAATAAAACATCAAGTAAAAAAAGAACGAGTTCCAAGAAGGCGGATTCAGGCACGTTACAAGGAATGATAAAAAGTGTTGATGTAGATAAGAAACAAATTACGATTGCAACGATGCCGTCAGGGAACCAGCCACCATCCAAACCGGATGGAGACAGCAATGCGCAAATGCCACAACAGGAGGAAACTGTTTATAAGCTAAATGATGCGTCCAAATTAATGGACAAGGATGGAAATACAATCACATTGAAAAAATTATCAGAAGGTGATTTCGTAGAATTTACTGCCAAGAATTCGTATATTGTATCGTTGGCGATTTCTGATCAAACGAAAGGTCAGGGAGAAGCCGGTGGAGGAAATGGCAGCAGTCAGCCGACAGAGTATTCTGCGGTTAAACAATATTCTGCATACAAACCACAGGAAATGTGATACTAAGTATATTTGAGTAGAAAAAGACTGCTTGACAGGGAAACCTGCAAGCAGTTGTTTTTGTATATTAAATTTTATATATATTTTTTGATATGATTATAAATATTTAAACCACGGCCATCGCTAAATTTAGGGGGTCAATGCCGTCTGACGAACGATTTGACATTAGAGACCTGTTTCAAAAATATGGCATCGTGAGGAATATTTGCATTTTACACTGCTTCGGTTTATCATTAACAGTAACAATCGATCTATAAGTGAGGTAACAAATATGAAGATTGCAATTATTAATGGAAGTGCCAGAAAAGGCAATACACTTACCGCGATTAACGCGTTTATCAAAGGGGCATCTGCGCAAAATGAAATCGAGGTGATTGAGCCGCACAAGCTGCATATCAATCCCTGCAAAGGCTGCGGAGCGTGTCAATGTACGAAAGGCTGTGTCGATCAGGACGACACCAATGCTACGGTTGATAAGATCGTGTCGGCTGATATGATCGTGTTTGCGTCACCGGTATATTGGTGGGGAATGACTGGTCAATTAAAACTGGTCATTGATAAATGTTATTGCCGCGGTGTTCAGCTTAATGGCAAAAAGGTTGGTGTTCTTTTAGTTGGCGGTGCACCGATAGATAACGAGCAATATGACATGATTTATAAACAGTTTGACTGTATGGCAGATTATCTTTCTTGGGATATGCTGTTTCAAAAAGCTTATTCAGCGAATGGAAGAGAGGAATTGTCCAAGAATCCTGAAGCTTTAACTGAGCTAGAGGAACTGGGAAGGCTTTGATTATAAGATTATAGACAGGAGTGACAGAAATGTTTTATGTACCGGATGGAACACACCGTTGTGGATTATATACTTGTGAAAAATGTGGCAGTCGATTTTTGGATATTAAGGTAGGTCCAAGTCTTGTATGTCCGTATTGTGGGGAAGAGCCGGATATGGAAATTGGACCGGATGAGGAAATGCCAGTGATTTCAGAAGATGCCAAGCTGGTCAAAATGCTGGAGGGCGAGGAAGAGATTGAAAAGTATGATCAGTTATTGAGCCTTGCGTTGACAGGCGGAGACTATAACTGGATATAAGCAGTTATAGTGTTTGAAGATGGAGAAGATGAAATGACAACAATGTTGGATGCTTGGTTTGAGGAGTGTGTACGCTTTTTGGGACAGAATGATGCATGGCGTGATGATGCAGCATTGATCGGACAGGAGAAAGGTCGTTCTTTGTCAGCATTATGTTCGTTGCGGTTTCACTATACGATGTGGAAACGTCGCACCGGAAATGCAACAGAGTTTGCTACGCGTTATGATGAAATGATGCAGATGGTGGAAATGCTGCAAGGTGATAAAGATTATCCGTATTGGAAGTGTTTTATGAAGTTTTTTATTTGGCTGAGTGCAAGTCAGTGGCAGCAGTTATGGGATGATGTTGATGCTGTATTGATACAATTATAAGTTACTCAAACTTCCCCTACTGGAAGTTATTGCACAACCACATATTACTTATTATGTCAATGACTTTATAGCATTTTGCACCCACCAAAGAGCGATTTCTGCCATCAGAGAACTATAGTAATTGCCTTGCCGCATT
>ERZ779892.1408-NODE-1408-length-21734-cov-4.946123_pt1 | contig 21734 bp, 16 predicted proteins | sample MGYA00511552_ERZ779892 | MGnify/ENA primary metagenome ERZ779892 (study PRJEB29588, sample SAMEA2154561) | human gut metagenome | biome: human gut; feature: human-associated habitat; material: faeces | place: Denmark | collected 2008/2010 ... | reverse complement strand
CTGACAGCTTGCTGGCAGGTTTACGAATGTAATAAATGAGGGGCTGAACTGTTACAAAGATATAGGCATTGCGGTGTCTATATCTTTTTTTTTGTGCATCAAAATGTTATAATAAAAAGTGATGGTATAAGAAGAATAATTTCTGAATAAAAACTAAGAAGAAATATTTGACACAGTACCATATAGGAGTTTATTCAACGATTTTGTTCATCTTATGGGTGGAAAACTTGAAGTTCAGAGTGAGCCGGGAAAGGGCTCTGATTTTTGCTTTGAAATCAGTCTTCCATATCCTGACGAAGAGGAATGTGAAGAATATACGGCTCATAAAAAGGAGGAGACAACTGAAATTTCAAAACTAAAAGGAGTACATATAACTATGAAATGGAGGAAAATATATGTGGATAGCAGATAATTGGAAAGATTATGAGGTGATAGATACATCAGGTGGAGAAAAGCTTGAGAGATGGGGAGATTATATTCTTGTAAGACCCGACCCGCAGGTTATTTGGGACACACCTAAAAAGGTGAAAGGCTGGAAGAAGATGAACGGACACTATCACAGAAGCAACAAAGGTGGCGGTGAATGGGAGTTTTTCAATCTTCCAAATACATGGCAGATAAATTATGGAAAACTTGTGTTTAATCTCCAGCCGTTTAAGTTCAAACATACGGGACTTTTTCCGGAGCAGGCGGTAAACTGGGACTGGTTTGGAGAGAAGATAAAAAATGCAAAAAGACCGGTAAAGGTTTTAAATCTTTTTGCATATACAGGCGGTGCAACACTTGCGGCAGCATCGGCAGGAGCGAGTGTTACACATGTTGATGCATCAAAAGGCATGGTGACATGGGCGAAGGAAAATGCAGCGGCATCGGGACTTTCAGATGCACCTATACGCTGGCTTGTGGATGACTGTGTTAAGTTTGTGGAAAGAGAGATAAGACGAGGCAACAAGTATGATGGGATTATCATGGATCCGCCATCTTACGGCAGAGGTCCTAAAGGTGAGATTTGGAAAATAGAGGAAAAGATACATCCATTCATACAGCTTTGTACGCAGATTTTGTCGGATGATCCGCTTTTCTTTTTGATAAATTCTTATACAACAGGACTTCAGCCGGCAGTTCTTTCATATATGTTAAATACGGAACTTGTAAAAAAAATAGGCGGTAAAGTTGAGGCGGAGGAGATAGGACTTCCAGTGTCATCAAATGGTCTTGTACTTCCGTGTGGTGCTTCGGGCAGATGGGAAAAATAGCAGCTTAAAGCTATTGTGGCTGTACTTTGGGTGTGAAGCAGTTACAGTGCAAAAACAGCTTAAATCCACATTGATTGACGGTAAATAACTGTTAATGTTATACTATGACTAACAGTAGTATGTGCATTATCATATAATTGGTTATGCACAGGAATGGAGATTGATGTATAGAATGAAACATAGAATGAGGCTTAGGGGGAATCTTAAGACTTATCTTAGATGGCCCCTGTTTTTTGGCATATTACTTATTCTGATGACGATACAGCTTTTTTCGGTATCAGTGAGAAGTGGTGTGATAGGTATCGGATATACGATTTTATATCTTATGATAGCGGGGCTTATCAATTTTTCAGGCAGAAGAAAACTTAAAAAAGACCTCATCGAGTTTGCTACGAATTACGGTGAAATGCAGATGCGTATGATGAAAACACTTACTGTTCCGTTTGCCATATTGAGTGAAGACGGTCATATGCTCTGGGGGAATGATGAGTTTGTATCAGTCATTGTAAATAAAAAAGCTGCAAGGAGAAATATAGCAAATATATTTGAGGAGATTACTTTAGACAGTCTTCCGGATTCCGATGAGGTCAAGGTGGTTCATGTAAGAACCGAAGATAAATATTATCGTGTTGTCATGAGGCTTGTTGAGTCGGATAATGCAGGAGATGGCGATACCGTAAAGACGGATATAAATCAGCTTATGGACAACAGCAGGCTCATATCTGTATTTTTGTATGATGAAACTGATATTATGGAGCTTGAACAGAAGCGTGAAGCTGAAAATCTTGTTGTCGGTCTTTTATATATTGATAATTATGATGAACTTATCGACAGTATTGACGAGATAAGACAGTCGCTTATAATGGCTCTTATTGACAGAAAAATAAACAAATATATGCAGGGCATAGATGCAATTTCCAAAAAACTCGAGAAGGATAAATTTTTATTTATGTTTAAGCAGAGTTACCTTTCGGAAATCTGTTCAAACCGTTTTGCTATCTTAGAGGAAATAAGAGATATAAATCTTGGAAATGAGTCAAGTGCAACGATAAGTATCGGTATAGGTGTGGGCAGAGATACCTTTGTCGAAAGATACGATCTTGCCCGTGCAGCTATTGACCTTGCACTCGGCAGAGGCGGCGACCAGGCAGTTGTTAAATCAATCGACCAGGAAAAATTCTATGGTGGAAAGAGTGTTCAGATAGAGAGAAACACGAGGGTTAAGGCGAGAGTGAAAGCCCATGCTCTGAAAGAACTGATAGAGGGCAAGGAAAGAGTTGTCGTAATGGGACATTCTATAGGTGATGTTGATTCGTTCGGAGCATCAATAGGAATATACCGTATAGCAAAGACTCTTAACAGAAAGGCAAATGTTGTATTAAATGAAGTCAGCCAATCTGTCAAGCCTATAAGAGACAGATTTTATACAAAAGAATATGAAGAAGACATGATAATTACAGGCGATGAAGCGAAAGAACTCGTCGATGAAAATACTGTACTTGTCATCGTGGATGTAAACAGGGCAAGTTATACGGAGTGTCCGGAACTTATCGAGCAGGCACAGTCTGTTGTGGTTATAGATCATCACAGACAGGCGGGGGATGCAATAGACAAAGCAGTTTTGTTTTATATTGAGCCGTATGCATCATCGGCGAGTGAGATGGTTGCAGAAATATCTCAATATATTGGCAGTGGTCTTAAATTAAAATCTGCCGAAGCTGAAGCAATGTATGCAGGCATTATGATAGATACAAATTATTTTTCCAACAAGACAGGTGTCAGGACCTTTGAAGCGATGGCATATCTCAGAAGAAACGGTGCCGATGCCGTCCGTATCAGAAAAGCATTCAGGGAGGATATTGACGAGTATAAGATAAGAGCTGCAGCTATACAGGATACCGAGCTTTATGAGGGTGTATTTGCGATTGCTGAGAGCAAGAGTGAGGGAATCGAGTCGCCAACGGTATTTGCGTCAAAGATAGCAAATTCGCTTCTTGACATAAGTAATGTAAAGGCATCATTTGTGCTCACAAAATACAGAGGAAAGGTCTACATAAGTGCACGCTCAATAGATGAAGTGAATGTGCAGGTTATGATGGAAAGACTCGGCGGCGGTGGTCATATAAATATGGCTGGTGCACAGCTTGAAAATGTCGAGGTTGAAGAAGCCAAAAACATGATAAAACAGGAAATAGATAGCATGATAGAGGAAGGAGAAATATAAAATGTGAAAAATACATTTTTCACATACAAGATTTGTGTCTGCGCACACTTGACACAAACTTGGGATGCACAAAATAAGTGTGCAGAAAAGAGGATAAAATGCAGGTTATATTATTAGAAGATGTAAAATCTCTTGGAAAAAAAGGCGAGATTGTTAAGGTAAATGACGGTTATGCAAGAAATTTTATATTAAAGAAAAAGCTCGGTGTTGAAGCAACATCAAACAACTTAAATGAGCTTAAACTTCAGAAGAAAAATGAGGAAAGAATAGCAAAAGAAAAGCTTGATGCAGCGAAAGAATTTGCAAAAGAACTTGAAGAAAAACAGGTGACAGTTTCGATAAAGACAGGTTCGGGCGGAAGAAGCTTCGGTTCTGTTTCGACAAAGGAAATTGCGGCAGCAGCAAAGAGTCAGCTTGGTTACGAACTCGACAAAAAGAAGATGGAACTTGATGTACCTATCAAGAGTCCGGGAACTTTCAATGTAAAGATAAAGCTTCACCAGAAAGTAACGGCAGAACTTAAAGTTGTCGTAAAACAGGCTTAAGGGGTAAAAAATTGGAAGAAGAAGTTATAAAGAGACTGCCACCTCATAATGTGGAAGCGGAGAGAGCCGTTATCGGAGCCATGATGTTAAATGCGGATGCCATAATGGTATGTTCCGAGTTGTTGACATCGGATGAGTTTTACCAGCAGCAGTATGGCATTATTTTTGATGCACTTGTGGAAATGTATAAAGACGGGGTCGGTGCAGACCTTGTCACATTGCAAAACAAACTTCGTGAAAAGGAAGTTACACCGGAACTTTACAGTGTTGAGTACCTTGGAGAACTTTTGGCGAGTGTGCCGACATCGGCAAATGTAAAGTTTTATGCGGAGATAGTTCATGAGAAAGCAGTTTTAAGACGGCTTATAAGAGTCAGCGAGCAGGTCACAAAAGATTGTTACATGGACAGCCAGCCGTTAGAGGACATTTTGGAAGATACGGAAAAAAGCGTATTTGATGTTATACAGCAGCGTGGTGGAAGTGAGTTTGAGCCGATAAGGGATGTTGTTTTAAGAACTCTTGACAGTATTGAAAAAGCAGCAAAACAGAAAGGAAACATAACAGGACTGGAGACAGGTTTCAGGGATCTTGATGCGAAAACAGCAGGTTTACAGAAGTCTGACCTTATACTTATAGCGGCAAGACCGGCTATGGGAAAGACGGCATTTGTCTTAAATATTGCAGAGTATGTTGCACTTCATAGTAACAGCACGATAGCACTTTTCAGCCTTGAGATGAGCAAGGAACAGCTTGTAAAGCGTATGCTTGCCATGAATTCAATGGTCGATTCGCAGAAAATCCGTACAGGTGACCTTGAAGATGATGACTGGGACAAGCTTGTCGGAAGTGTGCGTAAGATAGGTAATTCAAATCTTGTTATAGATGATACATCAGGTATCACAGCGTCAGAGCTTCGTTCAAAGTGCCGTAAGTTAAAGATAGAGCAGGGACTTGACCTTGTGATAATAGATTATCTTCAGCTCATGACAGGAGCGGGCAAGAGAAAAAGTGACAGCAGGCAGCAGGAAATATCAGATATTTCCCGTTCACTTAAGGTTATGGCAAGGGAACTTAATGTTCCGGTCATAGCATTGTCGCAGCTTTCACGAGCTGTTGAGTCAAGACCTGATAAACGCCCTATGCTGTCAGACCTGCGTGAATCAGGTGCGATAGAGCAGGATGCGGATATTGTAATGTTTATATACAGGGATGAATATTACAATCCAGATTCGGAAAAGAAAGGTGTGGCAGAGGTTATTGTGGCGAAACAGCGAAGCGGACCGACAGGACCGGTAGAGCTTGCATGGTTGTCGCAGTACACGAAATTTGGAAATCTGGAATACCAGAGGTAGACAATGGCTAAAGGGACGCTCTGAATGAGGGAGATTATTCCATCTCATGGACGCTCTCGCTCGGAGAAATTCGTAGCGGCACATAAGCGTGCAAAATACGCCCGCTAAGTGCCGACGCATTTCAACGCCATTCGGTCAGAATAATTCTCCCTCATTCAGAGCTGTGCTATGGGAGAGTGTTCATTATGGTATGGAATTTACAGGAAATGGCTTTTTGTATTAAGGCTGCCATTGTATATGGGTATGCGTATATTAAGTAATGGAATTGTTATGAGCAAATTGTAAGTGTGAGCAACGGTAGATTTTTGAAACATAATTTATGTTTTATATAAGATTATGGCTTTTTAAATCGTAACAGTTTATTTTGTTGATTATAGAAAATGATTAATTTAAAACTCAAGGGAATTTAATATAAATTGAAAAATTAACCTTGAAATGATTAGGGTTTATTTATATTATATAAGGGTGGGCTTTGTTTTTTCCACGCTTATAATAAATGAGATTTTTTTTTAAGATTAAAGGTGTTTTAACACAGAAATGGAGGACAGTGAGTAATGGGAACACAGGTAAAATTTGATTATTCATTAACAAATGGTATTGTGTCAGAGGACGAGATTAAGTCTATGGCAAAGATTGCAAAGGATGCAAAGGATGTACTTGTAAGCAAGTCAGGTGCAGGTAATGATTTTCTAGGATGGATTGATCTTCCGGTGGATTACGATAAGGAGGAGTTTGCACGCATTCAGAAAGCAGCAGAGAAGATTAAATCTGATTCAGAGGTTCTTCTCGTAATCGGTATCGGAGGTTCATATCTTGGAGCGAGAGCTGCAATCGAGTTTTTAAGACATGGTTTCTACAACAGCGTTTCTAAGGAAATACGCAAAACACCTGAGATTTATTATTGTGGAAACAGTCTTAGCGGAACATATCTTTCACAGCTTATTGAAGTTATCGGAGACAGAGATTTCTCTGTAAACATCATCAGCAAATCAGGAACAACAACAGAGCCTGCTGTTGCATTTAGAATTTTCAAGGAAATGCTCGAAAAGAAATACGGAAAAGAAGAAGCTGCCAAGAGAATTTATGCTACAACAGATAAGGCAAAGGGAGCACTTAAGAATCTTTCAACAGAAGAAGGATACGAGACATTCGTTGTACCTGATGATGTAGGAGGTCGTTTCTCCGTGCTTACAGCAGTAGGACTTCTTCCAATCGCAGTAAGCGGTGCAGATATTACAAAACTTATGGAGGGTGCTGCTTCTATGAGAGAAATCTGCTTAAATAAAGACTTTGACGAGAACGAGTCATTGAAATATGCGGCAGTCAGAAATATTCTTCTCCGCAAAGGAAAGAGTGTTGAAATTCTCGGAAACTATGAGCCGGCATTCCATTATGTAGCAGAGTGGTGGAAACAGCTCTTTGGTGAGAGTGAAGGAAAAGACCAGAAAGGTATCTTCCCAGCATCAGTTGACCTTACAACAGACCTTCATTCAATGGGACAGTTCATTCAGGACGGAAGCCGTATCATGTTTGAGACTATCATGGAGCTTGAAAAACCTTCATACGATATTACTATCCAGGAAGAAGCAGTTGACCTTGACGGACTCAACTATCTTGCAGGCAAGACACTTGATTTCATCAACAAGAGTGCGATGAAAGGAACACAGCTTGCACATACGGACGGAAATGTACCAAACCTTGTAGTAAAAGTACCGGAGCAGAACGAGTTCTATCTCGGACAGCTTTTCTATTTCTATGAGTTTGCCTGCGGTGTCAGCGGATATATCCTCGGAGTAAATCCATTCAACCAGCCGGGTGTAGAAAGCTACAAGAAAAATATGTTTGCATTACTTGGAAAGCCTGGATTTGAGGCTCAGAGAGAGGAACTTATGAAACGTCTTTAATCTTTGAAGATAGAGTTATATTTTAGAGGATTTATAAAAAGTAAAACGGAGCTGTTTGTGGCAAACAGCTCCGTTTTTTTAGTTCATATTGTATAGCTATTGGTTTTATAATGATTTTAACTTGTAGAAAGTAACATCTCAGCCATAAAAAGTAAGTTTAGCTTATGGCAAATATCGGTATATTTTGGTATAATTTAAGATAACTGGATTTTTAAAATGGCAACAAGCACTTGAGAGGGGAAAAGGAAATATGAAAAAAATTAGTATAAGGCAGTATATTGCCACACTTATCGTGTGTTTTCTGGCGATAGCAATATTATCTTTCTGCACGATACAGGCATTTTACAAAAAGTCGGTAAAGGATACACTTTCACTTGGAGAGAGTGCATTGAAACAGCAGAAAGAACAGATGGATGCATATCTTTCAAGAGGAATGGATGCGGTCGAGGTTACAGCGATAAATATCGAGTATATGCTCAGGGAAAATTATAGTAATGACGATATACTCAGTTATCTTAAACAGGAGTCAAAGTATTACAAAGAGGATGTTGATGTAAATTTTACAGGAATTTATGGTGTTATTAATGATGAGTATCTCGATGGTATAGGATGGCAGCCGGAAAATGATTATGTGCCACAGGACAGAGAGTGGTACAAGGCAGCAGTTAAAGCAGATGGTGAGTCGACTTTTGTTCAGCCGTATCTTGATGCACAGACTAGCACAGTAATGGTTTCGATAAGCCGGCTTTTGGAGGATAAGAAAAGCGTTATATCTCTTGATATTGAACTTGGAACTTTGCAGCAGGAGACACAGGCTATAAAACTTAACGGACAGGGGTATGGTTTTGTGTGTGACCGTTCAGGGCTTGTGATAACACATTCAGATGAAAAAAATATCGGAAGTGATATATCAAAAGGAGAAATGGCTGCTTTATATAAGAAGATTGTCTCAAAAAAGAACCAGACATTTAGTTATAAAATGGGCAAAAAACATATAACCGTATTTTCGACTTCCGTTATGGACGAGTGGTATGCGGTCATGATAATAAATAATGATGTTCTTTATAAAAAAATAAGCAATCTTATTATATATGATGTGGGACTTAGTATTGTACTCTACATGATAATAGTTGTATTTTGCACAATGTCGATGCGTGTGACAAGACGCACTCTCAATGAACTTGATGAGACAAATGATGAATTGCAGGAGATAAATGATAGTGTGCTGCAGGCTTTGGCAAAAACAATTGATGCAAAGGACAAATACACTAAAGGGCACTCTGTCAGGGTTGCAAAGTACAGCAAAATGATAGCGGGAAGAATGGGAAAGACGAAAAAAGAGCAGGATGAGATATACAGAGTCGCACTTTTGCACGATATGGGAAAAATAAGAATACCCGATGCTATTATAAATAAGCCGGGAAAACTTACGGATCAGGAGTTTTCGATGATTAAACTCCATCCCGTGACAGGTTATCATATTTTGAAAGGAATACGCAGGATTAAGGATTTAGCCATAGGTGCAAAATATCATCATGAGCATTATGACGGAATGGGTTATCCGAGTGGTCTTAAAGGAAAAAATATTCCTGAGATAGCAAGAATAATAGCCGTTGCAGACAGTTATGATGCGATGGCATCAAACAGGAGTTACAGAAATGCACTTCCACAGGATGTAGTCAGAAGTGAGATAGAAAAGGGAAAAGGAACGCAGTTTGACCCTGATATAGCAGACATTATGCTTCAGATGATAGATGAGGACAAAGACTATGAGATGAAGCAGACGGATGAATTAAAAAGAGCGATACTTGTGGTTGATGACCAGAAAATGAACCTTATGCTCGTAAAGGGAATATGCAAGGATGAACCTATGTATAACATACTTACGGCGGAGAGTGGAGAAGAAGCAATAGAGATACTGCAAGAAAATGAAATCGCTCTTTTACTGCTCGACATAGAAATGCCTGAGATGGATGGTTTTGAGACACTTGCAAAAATACGTGAATTTTCAGATGTAAAAGTTGCATTTATAACTGCAACAAGAGATTATGATACGATAGAAAAGGCGAGAAAACTTGGTGTAGAAGATTATCTTACAAAACCGTTTCTGCCTGCCGTATTTTTGGAAACAATTCATGGTATTATCGATTAGATAATATGCTTGTAAAATTTATTATATGCTGTGTTATTTGCTATATTTTCAGAATTTAATTTCGTATTATGATAGTATCGTAAAAAATATATGTATTTAGATAAGGAAGGAGCAAATGATGAAGAAAAGATTTATTGCTGCCATTATGTCACTTGTTATGTGTGCCTCGCTTGTTTTACCGGTGGGATATGCTGATGTTAAAGCTGATGTCAAGTCGGCTGAGATTTTGGATACTGATGTGAGTGAGGCTTCTGACGGATGTACTCTGCTTGGTGTGTACGGTACTTATTACAGTCAGGCAATGGAGGCTCTCGATAAGCTTAACGAAATCCGTAAGGAGGCGTGCGAAGAGGGAGATGTACCTGACCCAAGAAATCCTGAGCGTATGCTTACCGCTGATGATTATGTGCCGTTGAAGTGGTCAGGAGATTTAGAAAGTGTGGCTAAGATAAGGGCAGTTGAAGCGGGAATAGCATATGCGTTTATGGATTCGGGGCATAACCGTCTCAACGATAAAAATACATTTTCCATAAGTTATAACGGGATTTCCGGAAGTGCTGAGGACCTTGCCTACAACGATACGACAGATATGGGTGAGGGTATCATGCAGTTTTATATGGAAAAACAGTATTGGGTAAAGGAAAATCCGACAGGTGAGGAGACAGGACATTATACAAGCATAATAAATCCTAAATATAAATATGTAGGCTGTGGAGATTTCTATTCAAAAGTTGGAAGATTTTCAAATACACTTGCAACGGAATTGTCGGAAAAAGAGGGACTTGATGAGTCTATGCTTAGAGCAAAGAAAGATGTAATGCAGAAAATAGAAGTTGCAGACCAGTACATAAAAGAGTACACAATAGAGGGCGATAGTGAGATAAATACCGATGCTACGGCGAATTATACGGTGAGGGTAAAAATTCAGAGAAACAATGCTGTGCGAAGTCTTTGGGCACTTGGGATTGACAGTTTTTCATCGTCGGACACAAGTATTGCAACAGTCACTGATGATGGTGTAGTGACTGCTATAAAAAACGGAACAGTTACGATAACTGCAAAATCGGGTGACAAAGTTGTTGCAACTAAAGATATAACAGTAAAATGCACACACAACAAAAAAATAAAGAATTATACACCTGCAACCTGTCAGACAGAGGGAAAGAAAACTTATTACTGTGACAAATGCGATTATACGGAGGAAAAGAATATTCCAAAGAAAGCACATGATTATGTTTACGGTGATGTGGAGTCGGACGGAAAAAGAACCGGAGTATGCTCGGTATGTGGTGACAGTGTGCATATAACACCGCCGTCATCATTTAATGTAAAGTGGAATAATGAGTCACATACGGAGAGAGGTTACAGCGAAACATTGCCGATGGATTTAAAAAGTGGCTCAAAAATATACTGCTGGCCTGAAAGTGTTTTGGATGACAGCACTTATAATGATGTAGTGATAGAAACGGCAAACAGTAACATAGTGTCAGTTCCGGAGGAGATGACGGTCAATTCATCCATGAACCGACTTGAGATAAAAAAAGACGGAGTCTGTGGTATTAAGATTTATCCAAAATATAACAGCCGAATTGCAAAGAATTATATATTCAGGATAGGGGAAAAAGGAAGTCTTAACATAGCAGATGCGGATGTGACATTGTCGCAGTCACAGTACACATACAATGGTGGGGAATGTAAGCCGGATGTTACGGTTACGGTTGACGGAGATACCGTTCTTGAAAAAGATGTTGATTATACCATTAGCTATGAAAACAATAAAACAGCCGGAATTGCAAAAGCAGTGATAAATGGTAAAGGCATTTTTAAAGGCAGTGTAAATAAAGAATTTAGCATAGCAAAAGCAACTGATGAAGTACATACAAGTCAGGCAGTTACGGACAGTGCAAAAGCAGCAACCTGTATTGAAAACGGACTGACAGAGGGGTCACATTGCTCAGTCTGTGGAGAAGTCATAACTGCACAAAATGTGATTGAAAAAACAGGGCATAAATATGTTGACGGAAAATGCAATGTATGTGGCGACATAAGTTATATCGATGATTCAGGTATTCGTTATACATTTGATGAAGATATAAACGGAAACAAGACATTTAAAGCAGCTGCCGTTCCCGGAAAAACATTGACGGGAGAAGTTGAGATAAAAGAAGAAATGGCAATAGGTGATATTAAATATCCGGTAGCATCCATAGAAACAGGGGCGTTTGAGGGACAAAGCCAGATTACAAAGATAATAGTTCCTGAAAAGATAGAGAAAATTGGAACAAAGGCATTTGCAGGCTGCAGCAGCCTTGTTGAGATAAACTTTTATCCTGAGACAGTCCCGGTAATAGAAGATAAACTTTTCGGAGATATGGATACATCAAAGATAACTGTCAACACATTAAGCAATGCTTTGGGATATTATGTTATCCGTGAAAAAGAAAATGTAACGGTGCAGCGTGGTTTAAAGAGCAGACATATTCATACAATGCAATATCATGAACCGGTATCGGCAACCTGTGAAAAAACAGGAACAGTGGCATACTACAGTTGCAGCGGATGTGGGAAATTGTATTATGATGAACAGGGAATATCAGAGCTTAAAGAAAGTGCTCTTACAGTACCGGCATTGGGTCATGCATGGGAGAGTGATTACACAATAGATAAACCGGCAACAAAAAATACCGCAGGGGAAAAGTCAATCCATTGTATGAGATGTGATGCAAGGACTGATATTCAGACAATACCTGCAACAGGCGGCTCTGACGACCAAAACGGCAGTGACAGTAACAGCGGCAATAATAACAGCGGAACAAGTGGTGAAGATTCATCAGGCAGTAATACTTCCACGAAAAAGAAATATCCGAAAAAAGGCAAAAAAGTTACTGTTAAAGGAATCAGATATAAAGTAACAGGCGTGGTCGCAAAGACTAAGAAATTTGAGGTGTCATGCACGGGAAGTACATCAAAAAAGATAACAAAATTGTCAATACCTGAATATGTAATCATTTCGGGAATTAAATTTAAGGTGACAGCAATAGAAAAAAAGGCTTTTTATAAGTACACAAAGTTAAAGACCGTCACAATAGGAAAAAATGTAAAAACTTTTGGAACACAGGCATTTGCAAAAAGCAGTAAAATAAGTAAGATTACGATAAAGACAACAAAACTTACAAAGAAAAGCGTAGGAAAAAATGTTTTTTCAGGAATAAAGAAAAAAGCAAAATTTACATATCCTAAGAGTAAAAAGGCGGCGTATAAAAAGATATTTAAGGCGTAGTGGAATTATTCAGGATATAATAAAGTCTAAAAGGAAAGACCGACAGGCAGATATGGTTATCAGCTTGCAGGTCTTTTTTGATATAAGGTATCAAAAAGGTGAAATAATCAAATTAATGGGTGAAAATGGTAAATCCTATCCTACCTGAACAGGAGGGGACAAACAGATATGACCTAACGGACAAGAATGGTGTGAAGATAATTCAGTCTATTATGAAAACTGCCGAGTCGGGCGGCGGATTTAATGAGTTTTATTTTACAAAATCTGACGGAAAAACAGTAGCACCAAAAGTTGCATATAGTAAGAAATTATCGTATGAAAAAATAAAACAACCGCCAGGTAAGATTTTTATTACTTGGCGGCTGGTTTTGCTCTTTTTTACTTTCAGCTTGCGGTTTAGAAGATTAGCGCAGCTTCCCGTTGTTTTTAAATTTCAAATTATAAGGCTTGCAGAAACGGTTCATCTTTGCAATAATACGCTTTTTAGCCGCACCATTAGCCGGTGTAGGCTGATAATTGTTAATGCTGTTTGAAGATGAAACTTTGCAAGGAATAATCTTAATATCCTTAGTTTTCTTAAGCTTCTTGTTTTTAAAAGTAAAAGTCTGCTGGAAAATCATCGTATCTTTGTCGGCAGGATTTGTATTTCCACCAAAACAGAAATTAGCAAGACTGTAAACGATATATGCACCTTTGTATTTCTCAATGCCCTGTAAAGTGTGAGGGTGGTGGCCGAGGACAAGATTTGCCCCTTTCTTAACTGCATAGTGTGCGATAGTTTTCTGAACATCATTGATAACACTTGTCTTTTCAATACCGGCGTGCATACTTACGACGATAAGGTCAGCTTTCTTCTTTTTCAGTTTTTTAATACCACTGTTTATAAAACGCTCGCTCGATGAAACACCATCAAGACCATTAACGGCAATCATGCCAATTTTCTTTCCTTTAGTCTTATAAACGGAAACTTTACCATAAGAAGCAAAAGGCATTTTATTTTTCTTAAAAACAGCAATAGTATCATTGTAACTGCCTTCGCCATAATCACGGCAATGATTATTTGCAAAAGAAACCGCATCGACATTGCCTTTCTGTAAAATTTTGAGATAAGACGGATTGCCCTTAAAAGCAAAAGTCTTGTCTGCACGGGTATTTCTCTTAGTCAAAGTACCCTCAAAATTGACAAGCGTAAGGTTGTCTTTCTTAAAAATACTCTTTACATTCTTAAAAAAATAAGACGGGTCTTTTTTCTCATTGTACTTGGCATAGAAATTAACACCGGATGGCGATTTGTAGTCAGAACCAAGAGTGCAGTCACCGGCAGCACTGATAGTAATCTTCGTTATGTTGGATTTCTTTTTCTGTGGCTTTGTGGCAGCAACAGGTTTCTTTGTGGCAGCCGGCTTTTTAGTTGTTGCTGGTGTTTTAGTAGGTGTCGGTTTCTTAGTTGCTGCTGGTGTTGAAGCCGGGGCTTCTGTAGTAGTTGTGTCTGTTGTAGACATTGTGTTCTGAATGTTGATAGTTGTAGATTTTGCAGTCACATTTGTTGTTGTATTCGTGTCTACTGCTTTGGCGATGGATTGTATTATGTTTGTACATAAAATTGTAGTAGAGGAAGAGTTAGCGGTAACAGTAATTGTTTTTTGTGATGTAGTTTTCGCCGTGACAGACTGTGTGCTGAAAAAATCAGGTGTAAAAATGCCAGTGCATAAAACTGTTGTGGCAGCAGTTAGGGATATTGCCTTTTTCAATGTGTGGTTTGTATGTTTCTTTTTCATTTTATATTACCTCCTTTTGTGGAAATTTTTACAATTACCTATGAGTATTATAGCATAAAGTGGTTGTGGTTGCTTGAAAAGGTGAAAATTGGTAGAATGGATATGTAATAGAAAGATTGTGTTTTAGCACACTTGACACAATCTTGATAAGGAAAAATGTGTGCAGAAATGAGAATTATTATGAAAGAAAATACAAATTTAGAAAAGCTTGAAGCAGGGCTTAATACAGCATTTGTCGATTATGCAAACAATTCAAGTCTTGCATATAGACCGGAATTTATTTCAAATAATTATCAAAACGGAAAGAAAGTTCTTTCTTCATTAGAATATGAACTTTTACATTGTGATGCGTTTTCGATAAGTGTTGCATTTATAAAAATGAGTGGGATAGAGCCACTTTTACAAGTATTTAAACAACTGGAGAATAGAGGTGTTCCGGGAAGAATACTTACTACGGATTATCTTACATTTAGTGAGCCGGAAGCGTTTGATAAGTTAAATTCTTTAAATAATATAAAATTAAAAATGTATCAGACAGAGGGAGAAAAAGATGGATTTCATACAAAAGGGTACATTTTTAAAGATGGAAAGATTTATCGTATAATTGTGGGAAGTTCCAATCTCACCTCATCGGCTATAACAATAAATCAGGAATGGAATACAAAACTTGTTTCAAGTGAAGATGGCTCGATTGCAAAAGATATAGTTTCTGAATTTGACAGGCTTTGGAATAGTGAAAGAGCACTTGATTATAATGAATTTATAGCAGATTATCGAGTGAGATATAAGATAAAAAAAGAACAGCAGAAACTTGCAAAAGAAAGTGAAGTTATAAGTATTGAAAAGTATAAATTAGAACCGAACAGTATGCAGGTTAAATTTATTGAGAATGTAATGGAATTGTATGAAAACGGTGAAAACAGGCAATGGAAGAAAAGCTTTTGTGCCCGTTTCATTATTTTGGAATAACTGATTTAGAAGTTGATGGGCATATAATAGATGACAATGCTATTAAGAATGTTCAAAATTTTACAAATCTAGTTTGTGATGATAGAGTAAATTATATAATGCAGCAGATGGATTATTATGGATATTCGGGGGACAAAGTAAAAGGTCTTATGTTTTGCAGAAATAAGGATGAAGCAGAACAATTATCGGCAAAATTTAATATGAGAGGTTTGAGAACTCTTGTGCTTACGGGAGACAATTCGCAGAGAGAAAGAGAAGAAGCTATTTTAAGGCTTGAACAGGATGAATCTGAAAATGCACTTGATTATATAATTACGGTTGATATATTTAATGAAGGTGTTGACATGCCGTCAGTAAACCAGGTTGTTATGTTAAGACCAACAGAATCGCCTATAGTATTTATACAACAGTTAGGGCGAGGTCTTAGAAAATATGAGGGCAAAGAATATGTAGTAATACTTGATTTTTATGAGTATGGTGAGATTGACCCGATGTTGTTTATTCAATATTCAAAATCATATGACCAGTTTGTAAAATCAGTAGATAAAGACTTTACTGTTTCATTTAGCGATAAAGAGGAAGCAATACTGGAATTTATATCATCGCTTGTAAATGGAAAAAGGATACATGAACTTTTGATGATTAGCAGCCTTTTAAATAATGAAAAGATAAGTTTGGAAACTTACAAAATACTTCTCGAAGAAAAAGGTGAGAAATATCGTGAGTCAGATTATGTATCGGCATTAAATGTTTTGGGAAAAGTATTTGTAAATGCACCAGCAGAGAAAAAACGGTATAATGACATAGAATTTATAAGTGCGGATGAAGCAAAAAATGGGATGTTAAGACGGGCTACACTCTTTTATTCGTTGTTTAATAATACCCGATTTGTAAATGAAATGAAGTGTCTTGTCAGATATGGTTTGAGGCGTTATAAGGATTTATTTAAAAATCATGATGAGGACAATCTTGTATTATATGAAAAATATTCAAGAAAAGATGTATGCAGGATATTAAATTGGGAACATGATGACAGCTCAACAGTTTACGGTTACAGGATTAAGCATAATACATGTCCAATATTTGTAACATATGAGAAGAAAGAGGACATTGCAAATAGCACAAAATATGAAGACCAGTTTATTAATAATCAATTATTCAGTTGGATGACAAGAAGCAAGGTAAGTCTTGAAAGTCCGGAGAGTCAGAAGATTATAAATTATAAAGAAATCGGGTTAAAAATATATTTATTTATCAAGAAAAGTGATGGAGAAGGAACAGATTTTTATTATATGGGAAAAGTTTCTCCGGTTGATTATATGCAGACGGAAATAAAAAATGATAAGGGGCAGAAACTTCCTATAATGAATTTTAAAATGAAGCTGGAACATTCCGTTCGTGAGGATATTTACGAGTATTTTGTGGATTAAGAATGTAAAAATGATTTAAATTGTGGAAAGGAATTGAAAATCGATTATGGAAACAGATAAAAAGATAATAAATGTAGTTGCAGCAGTAATATGTGACAATATAAATACACCAAAGAAAATATTTGCAACGCAGAGAGGATATGGGGAATTTAAAGGAGGCTGGGAATTTCCGGGAGGAAAAGTAGAGGAAGGAGAAACACCACAGGAAGCATTAAAAAGAGAGATAATGGAGGAACTTGCAACGGAAATAAAAGTAGGGGATTACATAAAAACCGTAGAATATGATTATCCTAAATTTCATTTGTCAATGCAATGTTTTTGGTGTGAGGTGGTGTCAGGAAACCTTGAATTAAAAGAACATGAGGCGGCGAGATGGCTTCAAAAGGAGCAGATTTATGAGGTAGAATGGCTGCCGGCGGATGTTAGTCTGGTGGAGAAAATTAGGCAGATAGTTTAAATTGAATATTAAAATAGTAATTTTAAGCTGTTTATTAGTGTACTGTATCATTGATTTTTTGAGAGTTTCTGTTGGCATAACTTTGACGGCTAGTGTCAGGTTTGTAAGCAAACAATAACATATACAGTCAATGTCAGTAACAGTTCAGCCCCTCATTTATTACATTCGTAAACCTGCCAGCAAGCTGTCAGTCGCTGCTATGCAGCTTGAGTTTACTTCATTTCATAAATGAAAGGCTATTCAGCTCCAAAAAAGATAAGTCAATAATACATTGAGCAAGCTCATGTATTATTGACTTATCCTTTTTGGGGCTGAACTGTTACCAATGTCATGTGAAAATTAAAATTAACTCTTGTCTTTGTTATGAGCCTAATTTATAATAGTTAATAAGGGTTTTACGAAAATTAAGGAAAGGAAAAGCTATTTATAAAAAATATCTATAAATGGCAGGATGAATATCAATGGATAAGGAAAAAGTAATAGTCATTGATTTTGGCGGGCAGTACAATCAGCTTGTTGCAAGACGTGTCCGTGAATGCAATGTATATTGTGAAATATATTCTTATCGTACCGGAATTGAAGAAATCAAGGCGATGGCTCCTAAAGGAATTATTCTTACAGGTGGACCAAATAGTTGTTATGAAGAAGATTCGCCAACATACTCAAAAGAGTTATTTGAACTTGGAATTCCTGTACTTGGACTTTGCTATGGTGCACAGCTTATGATGCATGTGCTTGGCGGCAAGGTAATCACTCCGGAGGTCGGAGAATACGGAAAGACAGAGATTAACTTTACTGAAAATTCAGTGCTTCAGAAAGATCTTCCAAAGAAATCCATATGCTGGATGAGTCATTTTGACAGAATTGCAGAAGCGGCACCGGGATTTGAGGTTACAGCTTCGACAGCCGATTGTCCTATAGCGGCAGCACAGAATGTAAGCAAAAATCTCTATGCTATTCAGTTCCATCCGGAAGTTCTTCATACAGAAAACGGAACAAAGATGATTTACAACTTTGTGCGCGAAGTATGTGGATGTGCAGGCACATGGAGAATGGATTCATTTGTAAAAGAATCAATAGAAGAAATACGCAATAAAGTAGGAGATGGAAAAGTTTTACTTGCATTATCAGGCGGAGTAGACTCATCGGTGGCAGCAGGACTTTTATCAAGAGCCATCGGAAAACAACTTACTTGTGTATTTGTAGACCACGGTTTGCTCAGAAAAGACGAAGGTGACGAAGTAGAAAATGTATTCGGGCCAAACGGTCAGTTTGACCTAAACTTTATAAGAGTAAACGCACAGCAGCGATACTATGACAAGCTCGCAGGTGTAACAGAACCGGAGCAGAAAAGAAAAATCATTGGTGAAGAATTTATCCGTGTCTTTGAAGAAGAAGCAAAGAAAATCGGAGCAGTTGATTTCTTAGCACAGGGAACAATTTATCCAGATGTGGTAGAGAGCGGACTGGGCGGAGAATCAGCAGTAATCAAATCTCATCACAATGTAGGGGGACTTCCTGATTTCGTAGATTTCAAGGAAATCATAGAGCCACTCAGAAATCTTTTCAAAGACGAAGTGCGCAAGGCAGGACTTGAACTTGGAATACCTGAAAATCTTGTATTCCGCCAGCCATTCCCGGGACCGGGACTTGGAATCAGAATTATCGGTGAAGTAACAGCCGAGAAAGTTAAGATAGTTCAGGAGGCAGATGCAATCTACCGCGAAGAAATCGCAAATGCAGGACTTGACCGCAGCATCGGACAGTATTTTGCCGCTCTCACAAATATGCGTTCAGTAGGTGTAATGGGCGATGAGCGTACCTATGAGAATACGGTAGCTTTACGTGCGGTAACTTCCACGGACGCTATGACCGCCGATTGGGCGCAGCTTCCGTACGAGTTCCTCGCCAAAGTTTCCAACGAGATTATCAATAAGGTGAAAGGCGTAAATAGAGTCGTGTACGACATCAGCTCGAAGCCGCCTGCAACCATCGAGTGGGAGTGACATTTGTCTTAGGTATAACAAAGTGTAAAATCAATAAAATTTAAAAGTCACATGAAGCAAGATATGATTGTTATCTTGGATTTAGGTAGTCATGAGAATACGGTGTTGGCTCGTGCTATTCGTGCGTTAGGCGTTTATAGTGAGATTTATCCGCATGACATCACGGTTGAGGAATTAAAAGCCTTGCCAAACGTGAAAGGTATCATTATCAATGGTGGTCCAAACAATATTATCGACGGTGTAGCTATCGACGTGAATCCGGGTATTTACGAGATGGGCACTCCTGTAATGGCCGCAGGTCACGATAAGGCGTTGTGCGAGGTTAAATTGCCGGAGTTTACGGATGATGTCGAGGCGATCAAGGGCGCTGTCAAGTCTTTCGTGTTCGATACTTGCAAGGCTGAGGCAAACTGGAATATGACGAATTTTGTCAATGACCAGATTGAGTTGGTGAAGCGTCAGGTAGGGGATAAGAAAGTTCTGCTGGCCTTGTCTGGAGGTGTCGATAGCTCTGTAGTAGCCGCTTTACTTTTGAAAGCGATCGGTGATAAATTGGTTTGCGTGCATGTGAACCATGGTTTGATGCGTAAGGGCGAGTCCGAGGATGTCGTTGAGGTCTTCAAGAACCAGTTGAATGCCAATTTGGTGTATGTAGACGCTACCGATCGTTTCTTGAACAAGCTGGCCGACGTGGAAGATCCGGAGCAAAAGCGTAAGATTATTGGTGGTGAGTTTATCCGTGTATTTGAGGAAGAAGCTCGCAAATTAGATGGAATCGATTTCTTGGCTCAAGGAACGATCTATCCGGATATCGTGGAGAGTGGAACGAAGACGGCTAAGATGGTGAAATCCCATCATAACGTAGGCGGTCTGCCGGAAGATTTGCAATTTGAGTTGGTTGAGCCTTTGCGTCAATTATTCAAGGACGAGGTTCGTGCTTGTGGCGTAGAGTTAGGTTTGCCTTATGACATGGTTTATCGCCAGCCGTTCCCCGGACCGGGTTTGGGCGTACGTTGCTTGGGCGCTATCACTCGTGATAGACTGGAAGCGGTACGTGAGTCGGATGCGATCTTACGGGAGGAGTTCAAGAATGCCGGATTGGATAAAAAGGTATGGCAATACTTTACGGTAGTACCCGACTTTAAGTCGGTTGGCGTACGTGATAACGCCCGTTCTTTCGAATGGCCCGTGATTATCCGTGCCGTCAATACGGTAGATGCCATGACCGCTACGATCGAGCCGGTTGATTGGCCTATCTTGATGAAGATTACGGATCGTATTTTGAAAGAGGTGAAGAACGTGAACCGTGTATGCTACGATATGTCTCCGAAACCGAATGCGACAATTGAGTGGGAGTAATTAGGCTTACTTATTAAACAGATATAAAAAGGCCCGGTGATTTATCTGAATCCCGGGCTTTTTATTTATATACGATAGATTCGAAGAACTATTTTAGTTCACGGATCTTGATATTACGGAACCAGATCGGATAGCCATGATCTTGCAGACCGATATAACCTTCTTTAGAAATACCTTCGGTAAAGCCCGGGAAGTTCTTGAATTTACTGTTAGCTACCAAATCATCCCACTCTTTGCTCCATAAAGTATACTCAACAACTTTCTTACCATTTTGGGTATGCGTTACTTTTCCATCTTTTACACGGATTACGATCGTATTCCACTCGCCGGCAGGATTAACTGTTTTCGGATCTGCGGGAAGCATGTCATATAGAGAACCTGCTAAGTGGTTCGCTAATTTGTTGTCGGTTGCGTCCACGTTATCTAGTACCTGTACTTCGGGAGCCGCATAATAAATAGGTTTACCGGGTACTTCGCGTACATAATAGAAGATACCGGAGTTTCCCATCTTGCTCGCTTTCCAGTCTACCGAGAGCTCGAAGTTTTTGAATTTCTTGTTCTGGTAAAGGATATCGCCATTAGCGCCTTGTCCCGGTTTCTTACCTTCGCCGGTAAATACTTTCATGGCATTGTCTTCTATAACCCAGTTTGCGGGCATAGCGGTACCGTTACATTGGCGCCATCCAGAGAAGTCTTTTCCGTTGAATAATAATTCCCAGCCAGCTTTTTTTTCCTTCTTAGTCAATGTATTCGGAGTTTGAGCGAAACAGGGGATAGCCATAGCTATGGCCGAAAGAATCAAGAATGATTTGAACAACTTTTTCATGTTACTTAAATTGTTATTAGATTAGATTTGTTAATATCATTACAAATGTAGCAATTTGCTTAATAACCCTTATGAGGATTAACGTATTTTTAATGGAAATAGGATTATTCTATTGATTTAACACATGAATCGTATGGCAAGCCACTAGTGCGGCCGTTTCCGTACGCAGCCGGCTCTCTCCTAAAGAGATCGGCTC
>ERZ779892.1403-NODE-1403-length-21783-cov-31.930919_pt1 | contig 21783 bp, 18 predicted proteins | sample MGYA00511552_ERZ779892 | MGnify/ENA primary metagenome ERZ779892 (study PRJEB29588, sample SAMEA2154561) | human gut metagenome | biome: human gut; feature: human-associated habitat; material: faeces | place: Denmark | collected 2008/2010 ... | reverse complement strand
TCGGCGGCAAGGCGCAGTTCGGCGGCCAGCGCTTCGGCGAAATGGAAGTCTGGGCGCTCGAGGCCTACGGCGCGGCTTACACCCTGCAGGAGATCCTGACGGTGAAGTCCGACGACGTGACCGGCCGCGTGCGCACGTATGAAGCCATCGTCAAGGGCGAGAACATCCCGCAGCCGGGTGTGCCGGAGTCGTTCAAGGTGCTCATCAAGGAGCTGCAGTCCCTGTGCCTGGACGTGCGCATCCTCGACGAGAACGGCGACGAGATCGAACTCAAGGACGACGAGGACGATTACATCCCGGGTATGCGCGATGAGATGTCCTATAAGTCCGACGATGATGAGATCACCGGCAGCGGCTTCACGATCGAGGACGTACCGGTGGAGGAAGACGACAGCCTCGGCGCGTTCGGCGATGCCGGCGACGACGATGACTATACGGACGATTCTGACAAGGAGGAGGAATAAAACATGAGCTACACCCCGTTTGATGCAATTCAGATCGGCATTGCCTCCCCTGAAATGATCCTTTCCTGGTCCTCCGGCGAAGTGAAAAAGCCCGAGACCATCAACTACCGCACGCTCAAGCCCGAGCGTGACGGCCTGTTCTGCGAGCGCATTTTCGGACCCACGAAGGACTGGGAGTGCCACTGCGGCAAGTATAAGAAGATCCGCTACAAGGGCAAGATCTGCGACCGCTGCGGCGTCGAAGTCACGCGCGCAAAGGTCCGCCGCGAGCGCATGGGCCACATCGAGCTGGCCGCGCCCGTGAGCCACATCTGGTATTTCAAGGGCATCCCGTCGCGCATGGGCCTGATCCTCGATCTGACCCCGCGCGTGCTGGAAAAGGTGCTGTATTTCGGTGCGTACATCGTCACTGACCCCGGCATGACGCCGCTGCAGCGCTGCCAGATCCTGTCCGAAAAAGAGTACCGCGACATGCGCGAGAAGTATGAGGACGATTTTGAGGCCGGCATGGGCGCCGAGGCCATCAAGAAGCTCCTGCAGCAGATCGACTGCGCCAAGCTCTCCGAGCAGCTGCGCGCCGAGCTCGAGGAGGCCAGCGGCCAGAAGAAGGCGAAGATCGTCAAGCGTCTGGAGGTCGTTGAGGCCTTCCACCGCAGCGGCAACCGCCCGGAGTGGATGATCATTGACATCCTGCCGGTCATCCCGCCCGAGATCCGCCCCATGGTCCAGCTCGACGGCGGCCGTTTTGCCACGTCCGACCTCAACGACCTGTACCGCCGCGTCATCAACCGCAACAACCGTCTCAAGCGCCTCATGCAGCTCAATGCGCCGGACATCATCGTCCGCAACGAGAAGCGCATGCTGCAGGAAGCCGTTGACGCCCTGATCGATAACGGCCGCCGCGGCCGCGCCGTCACCGGCGCCAACTCCCGCGCGCTCAAGTCCCTGTCCGACATGCTCAAGGGCAAGCAGGGCCGCTTCCGTCAGAACCTGCTCGGCAAGCGCGTCGACTACTCCGGCCGAAGCGTTATTGTCGTCGGCCCGGACCTGAAGCTCTATCAGTGCGGCGTGCCGAAGGAAATGGCCATTGAGCTCTTCCGCCCGTTCGTCATGAAAAAGCTCGTCGAGGACGGCGTTGCCAACAACATCAAGTCCGCCAAGAAGATGGTCGACAAGCAGCGCACCGAGGTCTGGGACGCGCTCGAGGTCGTCATCAAGGACCACCCGGTCATGCTTAACCGTGCGCCGACGCTCCACCGTCTGGGCATCCAGGCGTTCGAGCCCGTGCTGGTCGAGGGCCGCGCGCTCAAGCTGCACCCCCTGTGCTGCACCGCATTCAACGCCGACTTCGACGGCGACCAGATGGCTATCCATGTCCCGCTGTCCGCGGAGGCGCAGGCCGAGGCGCGCATCCTCATGCTCTCGGCCAACAACCTCCTCCGCCCGCAGGACGGCCACCCCGTCACCGTGCCGACGCAGGATATGATCCTCGGCGCGTACTACCTGACCTACGTCCGCCTCGGCAAGGCCGAGAAGGGCGCCGAGCAGGTGTTCGTGACCGACGCCGGCGATACCGACCTGCCGGTCAACGAGATCGTTGACGCAGACGATTTCGTCGCCGCGCAGAAGAAGGCCGAGGCCGAGGACGGCAAGATCCCGAGCTATAAGCCGCTCAAGGTCTACCGTGACCCGAATGAGGCCATCATGGCCTACAACTACGGCGATGTCGGCCTGCACGCGCCGATCCTGGTGCGCGTTGCGCGCGAGGTCAACGGCGAGACACTGCACCGCACGATCGAGACGACCGTCGGCCGCATCATCTACAACGAGCCCATCCCGCAGGATCTCGGCTACGTGGATCGTACCGATCCCGAGCACATGTTCGACCTTGAGGTCAGCTTCAAGGTCGGCAAGAAGCAGCTCGGCAAGATCATCGACCGCTGCATCGAGAAGCACGGCTTCACCGTTGCGACCGAAGTGCTCGATAACGTCAAGGCCCTCGGCTACAAGTATTCCACCATCGGTGCCATCACGATCTCCATCGCGGACATGACCGTCCCGGAGGAGAAGAAGACTCTCATCTCCGCCACGGAGAAGAAGGTTATCGCCATCGAGAAGAAGTACAAGCGCGGCTTCATCACCGAGGATGAGCGCTACCGTCTGGCCGTGTCCGAGTGGGAAAAGACCACGAAGGACGTCACCTCGGCCCTGCAGAACTGCCTCGATGAGTTCAACCCGATTTATATGATGGCGGACTCCGGCGCCCGTGGTTCCATGGCGCAGATCCGTCAGCTCGCCGGCATGCGCGGCCTGATCGCGAACACTGCCGGTAAGACCATCGAAATCCCGATCAAGGCCAACTACCGCGAAGGCCTGTCCGTCCTCGAGTACTTCATCTCGTCCCGAGGCGCTCGTAAGGGCCTGGCCGATACCGCACTGCGTACCGCCGACTCCGGTTACCTGACCCGTCGTCTGGTCGACGTCTCGCAGGATGTTATCATCCGTGAGGAGGACTGCGGCACGACTGACGGCATCATGGCCCGCGCCGTGTTCGACAAGGGACAGGAGGTCCAGAGCCTCGGCGAGAGCATCCACGGCCGCTACCCGGCCGAGCCCGTCGTGTCGCCCAAGACCGGCGAGGTGCTGTTCGATACCGACCATATGCTCATGCCCGGCGACGCCAAGGTGCTCGAAGAGCACGGCATCGAGGAAGTCAAGATCCGCAGCGTCATGACCTGCGAGGCGCGCAGCGGCGTCTGCGCCAAGTGCTACGGCATCAACCTGGCCATCGGCCAGCCGGTCAACGCCGGCGAGGCGGTCGGCGTCATCGCCGCCCAGTCCATCGGCGAGCCGGGCACGCAGCTGACCATGCGTACGTTCCACACCGGCGGCGTCGCCGGCGACGATATCACGCAGGGCCTCCCGCGTGTTGAGGAATTGTTCGAGGCGCGCAAGCCGAAGAAGATGGCCACTCTCGCCGAGATCCCCGGCGTCGTCAGCGTCGAGGAGACGAAGAAGACCTCCATCTACGCCGTCACGATCACCAACCCGGTCGATGGTGAGACCGTCACCTACAACCTGCCGTACTCTGCCGGCATCCTCGTTGCCAACGGCGATACGGTCACGAAGGGCCAGCCGCTCTCGAGCGGCGCGTACAGCCCGCATGACGTGCTGCGCATCTGCGGCGTGGACGCCTGCCAGCAGTATATCATTCAGGAGGTCCAGAAGGTCTACCGTCAGCAGGGCGTTGACATCAACGATAAGCACATCGAGATCATCGTCCGCCAGATGATGCGCAAGGTCCGCATTGACGATTCCGGCAGCACGGATCTGCTGTCCGGCGCTGTCGTGGACCTGCACGAGTTCCGTGCGGCCAACCGCGCCATCGCCGAGCGCATCGCGGCAGGGGAGACCGACCTCGTGCCCGCCACGGCCGAGCATGTCCTCATGGGCATCACGAAGGCGTCGCTCGCTACGGAGAGCTTCCTGTCGGCCGCGTCCTTCCAGGAGACCACCAAGGTGCTCACCGATGCCGCCATCAAGGGCAAGATCGACCATCTCGTCGGCCTGAAGGAGAACGTCATCATCGGCAAGCTCATTCCTGCCGGCAGCGGCCTTGCCTGCTACCGCAACTTTGAGATGAATGAGGAGCCGGTGGCCCCCGCAGAGCCCGAGGATGACGGTGTGGATCTGTCCGATCTCGCCAACATCTCCAATGCGCTTTAAACGACCAAATACCAACCGTTTCACCGGGATATGCCTGCATATCCCGGTGAAATTTTTGCTTCCGTCTTGAATAAAAATGCTTGACGAATCTTGTGCAATATGCTAAAATCCTATTTTGCGTGGGCGTGCGCCCACGGATTTGTCATGCCTGTGTAAAAAGCACAAAAATGGCCGGGATTTCCTGAAATTTTTCCGGCAGAATCACGGTTTATCCGATGCTGTTTTTTGGCATCGTATAAATATATCAAATTTCCGAGGAAAGGAGGAAAACCATGCCTACTTTTAACCAGTTGGTGAGAAAGGGCAGAGAGAAAGTCACCTACAAGTCCACGTCTCCCGCCATGCAGAAGGGCCTCAACACCCTGAAGAACCGCGAGACCAATCTGAGCGCTCCTCAGAAGAGAGGCGTCTGCACTGCCGTGCGTACCTCTACCCCCAAGAAGCCGAACTCCGCGCTTCGTAAGATCGCCCGTGTGCGTCTGACCAACGGCTACGAGGTAACCGCCTACATCCCGGGCATCGGTCACAACCTGCAGGAGCATAGCGTCGTTATGATCCGCGGCGGCCGTGTCAAGGACCTTCCTGGCGTTCGTTACCACATCATCCGCGGCACGCTCGATACGCAGGGCGTTTCCGGACGTATGCAGGCCCGTTCCAAGTACGGTGCCAAGCGGCCGAAGGCAGGAAAGAAGTAAGTTCCAACAGCAAATTTTGCCCTGTTGTTAACTGATATATATGTATTCGTTAACCCCGGGGCGCAGACGGAGATGCACCGCATCTTCGAGTACCTGTGAAGTCATTTTTTAATGAAGGAGGGAAGTATAGTGCCCAGAAGAGGTAACGTTCCCAAAAGAGAAATTTTGCCGGATCCGATGTACAACAGCGTTCTGGTGACCAAGCTCATCAACAGCGTGATGCTCGACGGCAAAAAGGGTGTTGCTCAGAAGGTCGTGTACGATGCTTTTGACATCATCAAGGAAAAGACCGGCAAGGAACCGCTCGATGCGTTTACCGAAGCCATGAATAACATCATGCCGAGCCTCGAAGTCAAGGCTCGCCGCGTCGGCGGTGCGACCTACCAGGTTCCTATGGAAGTGCGTCCTGAGAGACGCCAGACGCTCGGCCTGCGCTGGCTGACCGGCTATGCCCGCAAGCGCAGCGAAAAGACCATGAAGGAGCGCCTCGCAGGCGAGATCATGGATGCCTGCAACAACACCGGCGCTGCTGTGAAGAAGCGCGAAGACACGCACAAGATGGCCGAGTCCAACAAGGCGTTCGCACACTTCCGCTGGTAATCTTCCGACTAGGAGCTATCAATTATGCCCAGACAATATTCCCTTGAAAACACAAGAAACATTGGCATCATGGCGCACATCGACGCCGGTAAGACGACCACGACGGAACGCATTCTGTTCTACACGGGCGTCAACCACAAGCTCGGTGAGACCCATGAAGGCACCGCCACCATGGACTGGATGGCGCAGGAGCAGGAGCGCGGCATCACGATCACGAGCGCTGCGACCACTTGCTTCTGGAAGGGCAACCGCATCAACATCATCGACACCCCGGGCCACGTCGACTTCACCGTTGAGGTCGAGCGCAGCCTGCGCGTGCTCGACGGCTGCGTGATGGTCCTTTGTGCCAAAGGCGGCGTGGAGCCGCAGTCCGAGACGGTCTGGAGACAGGCTGACCACTACAATGTTCCCCGTATGATCTACATCAATAAGATGGACATCATGGGCGCGAACTTCTACAACGTTGTCGACATGGTGCATGAACGCCTGCGCTGCAACGCTGTTCCGATCCAGCTGCCGATCGGCTCCGAGGCGGACTTCCGCGGCATCATCGACCTGCTCGAGATGAAGGCGGATGTCTACTACGACGATCTTGGCAAGGATATGCGCGTCGAGGAGATCCCCGAGGATATGCGCGCCGAGGCCGAAGAGTACCGCACGCAGCTCCTTGAGGCCGTCGCCGATTTCGACGACGAGATCATGGAGATGTATCTGGAAGGTGAGGAAGTCCCCACCGAAAAGATCAAGGCGGCCATCCGCAAGGCCACGACGCAGGTCAAGTTCGTCCCGATCGTGTGCGGCACGTCCTACAAGAACAAGGGCGTGCAGAAGCTGCTGGACGCCATCGTCGATTATATGCCGTCCCCGCTGGACATCCCGCCGATCACCGGCACGGTGCCCAAGACGGATGAGGTCGAGCACCGCGCCGCGGACGATTCCGCGCCGTTCTCCGCTCTGGCCTTCAAGATCATGACCGACCCGTACGTCGGCCGTCTGGCGTTCTTCCGTGTCTATTCCGGCACGATCGAAGCTGGCAAATCCGTCCTGAACTCCACCAAGGGCCAGCGCGAGCGTCTGGGCCGCATCCTTTTGATGCATGCCAACCACCGCGAGGATATCACGCAGGTGTATTCCGGTGACATCGCGGCGGCGGTCGGCCTCAAGAATACGACGACCGGCGACACGCTCTGCGACGAAAAGTACCCGATCGTACTCGAGTCGATGGAGTTCCCGGAACCGGTCATCCGCGTAGCAATCGAGCCCAAGACCAAGGCCGGGCAGGAGAAGATGGACATCGCCCTCGGCAAGCTTGCCGAGGAAGACCCCACCTTCAAGGCCTACACGGACGAGGAAACGGGCCAGACCATCATCGCCGGCATGGGCGAGCTCCATCTGGAGATCATCGTCGATCGCCTTCTGCGCGAGTTCCGCGTCGAGGCGAATGTCGGCAGACCTCAGGTCTCCTACAAAGAGACCATCACCAAGGCCGCTACGGTGGACACGCGCTACGCGCGCCAGACCGGCGGCAAAGGCCAGTTTGCACACGTCAAGCTCATGGTGGAACCCAACGAACCCGGCAAGGGCTACGAGTTCATCAACCAGATCACCGGCGGTGCGATCCCGAAAGAGTTTATCCCCTGTGTGGATCAGGGCATCCAGGGCGCAATGCAGTCCGGCGTGCTTGCGGGCTATGAGGTCGTGGACGTGAAAGTCACGCTGCTCGACGGCTCGTATCACGAGGTCGACTCGTCCGAGATGGCGTTTAAGATCTGCGGCAGCATGGCATTCAAGGAAGCCTGCCAGAAGGCGGGCCCGACGCTCCTCGAGCCCATCATGAAGGTCGTCGTTACGGCACCGGAAAGCTATATGGGCGACGTCATGGGCGATATCAATGCCCGCCGCGGTCAGATCGCCGGCACGGACATCCGCAACGGTGCGGCGATCGTCACTGCAAGCGTGCCGCTGGCATCCATGTTCGGCTATGCGACCGACCTGCGCAGCAAAACGCAGGGCCGCGCGACCTACAGCATGGAGCCCAGCCACTTCGTAGAGCTGCCGAAATCTCTTCAGGAGAAGATCATCCACGGCAGCAACTGACCTGCGCAACCGGCACAATGTGCCTTATAAGAGAGTAAGTCACAACATTATTTTAGAATTAGGAGGATATTCTAATGGCAAAGCAGATGTACAATAGAACCAAGCCCCATGTCAATATCGGCACCATCGGCCATATCGACCACGGCAAGACCACCCTGACCGCTGCGATTACCAAGGTTCTGTCCCTGGCTGACCCGAACAGCGCCGAGTTCGCCGCCTACGACCAGATCGATAAGGCTCCGGAAGAAAAGGCTCGTGGCATCACGATCAACACCGCTCACGTTGAGTACCAGACCGACGACCGCATCGGCCTTGACGGCACCGAGATCAAGGGCCGCCACTATGCGCACGTCGACTGCCCGGGCCACGCCGACTATATCAAGAACATGATCACTGGCGCTGCTCAGATGGACGGCGCGATCCTCGTTATCGCTGCTTCCGACGGCCCGATGGCTCAGACCCGTGAGCACCTGCTGCTTGCCCGTCAGGTCAACGTTCCGTACGTTCTGGTGTTCCTGAACAAGGTCGACCAGGTCGACGATCCCGAGCTGCTTGAGCTCGTCGAGATGGAAGTCCGTGAGCTGCTCGACAAGTACGACTTCCCGGGCGACGACACCCCGATCATCAAGGGCTCCGCTCTGAACGCTCTGATCTCCGAGTCCACCGATCCGAAGGCCCCCGAGTACAAGTGCATCTGGGAGCTCATGGACGCTGTTGACACTTGGATCAAGACTCCGGACCGTGCTGCTGATAAGCCGTTCCTGATGCCCATCGAGGACGTGTTCACCATCTCCGGCCGTGGCACCGTCGTTACCGGCCGTGTCGAGCGTGGCGTTGTCAAGGTTGGCGATAAGGTTGAGATCGTCGGCATCAAGGACACCCAGGAGACCACCGTCACCGGCACCGAGATGTTCCACAAGACCCTCGAGTTCGCCGAGGCTGGCGACAACGTCGGCTGCCTGCTCCGCGGCATCGACAAGAAGGGCGTTGAGCGCGGCCAGGTCCTCGCTGCTCCGAAGTCCATCCACCCCCACACCAAGTTCAAGGGCCAGGTTTACGTCCTGTCCAAGGAAGAGGGCGGCCGTCACACCCCGTTCTTCAACAACTACCGTCCCCAGTTCTACTTCCGTACCACCGACGTGACCGGCGTCATCAGCCTCCCCGAGGGTGTTGAGATGTGCATGCCCGGCGATAACGTCGACATGGACGTCGAGCTGATCACCCCGATCGCGATCGAGGTCGGCCTGCGCTTCGCTATCCGTGAAGGCGGCCGTACCGTTGGTTCCGGTGTTGTCATCGCCATCAACGAGTAATTCCAGCTTTCTGAATTCCTCTCCGGCTTCGGCCGGGGAGGAATTTTTTTAGATGCCTGATGAGACAAAGCGGCGGGCTGCCCATCTCGGACAGCCCGCCGTTTGTTATCCGGTTTCGGTTAGCTGCGCTTTGCGTTGTCTGCGCGCAGCCGCGCATATGCGATCGCGGCGACGATGCAGTACCCGGCAAGTGAGATCACAGACGCTTCAATGCCGAATTGCCCGCCCGTGACGGCGAAGCTGTCTGACTCGAGCACATAGCTCACAACGGCGTGCGCATCTGCTGCCTCGCCGATCGAGAGCCCGCCGCCGATGATCACGATGTTCCAGACGGCGTGCACGATCCCACTGTTCCAGATCGAGCCGCTTTGCAGCGCAATGAGCGAAAACATCACGCCGACCATCGTCCCGGTGAGGATGACGAGCAGACAGCTTCCGAACGTAAAATCCGCGCCCAGAATGTGCACAATGCCAAACAGGAGCGACGGCACGATGACGGCGACGACCTTGTTCCAACGCTGCGCAAAGAGGTTCAGGATCACGCCGCGAAAGACCATTTCCTCTACGAATCCGGCGGCGATGCCAGTGAACGCGATCCCGGCGCTGAGGGTGCTGAACATCTCGCCGCCGCGCATATCCGTGCGCACAAATGTGCCGCGAAAGAGCAGCAGATAGCAGCCGGTCACGGCCAGCGGCAGGAGCACCGCCGTGATTGCCCAGCGGGGCTGAATGTGCAGCTTCGGCATCCCGAGTGCGGCCGTATGCTCGTGCAGCACCTTTTCGCACAGCAGCCGCAGCGCAGCGTAGGCAAGACCTACATACAGGATGCCGGCGATGATGTTGCAGACACCGGCCGGGAGCTTGATCATGGCGAGCAGACCGGCTGCTCCCTGCGCAATCAGCTGCGTCAGGATGAGCAATAGAATGGCAGCGAGCGCGCCGCCAAGTGTTTTGCGTGTGCGCATAGTTATCCTCCGAGATGAAAAATAGCGATATTGAGATATTTGATCTCGCTCTTTCAAAATTTTATTCTACCACGATCGATCTGCATTGTACAGAGAAAATGATTGCGTTTCGGCGTTTTCGCTTGCTCCGCTTCGTAAAAACTCCACAAATTTCAGGTGACGTGCTCACAAATCAGCGCCGTGCACCGCCAATCGGAAAGACTGGGCAGACGAAAAACGCGTTGATTTGCGCCGCAAAATGTGGTACGCTGTCAGCGCGAAAAGTCCGGCCTCAGCCAGGAAATATACGCGAATGGAAAGACGACTATGGATTATTATCTTTTGGCAGATATGACGGTGCGATCGGCTACGAGCTTGCGATCGCCGGCGCGGAGACCTACCGCGTCGAGGAGACGATGCGCCGCGTGATCGAGGCGTATGGCACGGAGGGGCAGGCGTTCGCCATCCCGAACTGTGTCGCCGTGAGCTTCGTGGCGCAAAATACAAAGCCGCTGACGATCATGAAGCGCGTCGGCTACCACGGCAACGACCTTGAGCGCATCGAAAAGCTCAACGCGCTCAGCCGGCGCATCTGCGCCGAGGTGCCGGAGTTGGCCGGTACGGAGCGCTGGACGGCGCTCGCCTGACCCCGCAATGAAACAGCAAACTCCCGGCACATTCGTGCCGGGAGCTTTTTCGCCCCTTTACCGCAGACCGTGCATGAAGCCGTCCATGGCTGTCGCGTGGATGTCGCCGCCGATGACGCGGTTGCGGTAGACAAACAGCTGCGCGAGTACGGTGTCCGTCGAGCCCTCGTAGTTCGTCACGCGGTAGGTATAGGCCGTGCACGTCTCGCCGGCGTAGGTGGACAGGTCAAAGCCCTGCTGCTTTTGCAGGGCGTTGTAATCGCCGAAGACACCGTTGAACACGCGCGGGATCACGATCTCCTGCGTCGTTTCGGTCGCTGGGTCCGCCTCCCAGCCGAGCGCCTGCAGATAGGCGATGCGCCCGTCGGTCGTTGTGACGTTGTAGTGCGCCGAGAGCACGCCGTCATTGCTGCGCCAGATGACGGCCAGCGCCAGCAGCACGGCCAGACCGATGAGCGCAAATACGACGGTCCGTCTTGTCCAGTGAAAGGATTTGAGCTTCATAACCACACCTCGGAACAAGCCTATTCAAATTTTCCGCCGGATATGTTATAATGAATCCCAATGTCCGCAAAGGAGGGGACGCATGTGATCCGTCTGGACAAATATCTGGCCGATACCGGCGCCGCTTCCCGGCGTGAGGCCAAGGCGTATATCCGCCGCGGCGAGGTCACGGTCGACGGTGTGCCTGCCTGCGCACCGGAGCAGAAGATCGCGGAGACCGCAGTCGTCTGTCTGCGCGGCCAGCCGCTGCGCTATCAGACCTGTCATTATTACATGCTCCACAAGCCCGCCGGCGTCCTCACCGCGACGGCCGACCGCAGCCAGCCAACGGTGCTCGATCTGTTCCCGCCGGAGCTGCGGCGCTTTGGGCTCGTGCCCGCGGGGCGGCTCGACAAGGACACGACGGAGACTATGTCCACCGTGTCATCACGCCGAAAAAGCATGTGCCGAAGGTCTATTTCGCGCGCACGGATGGGCAGCCGACGGATGCGGATGCAGAGCGCTTCGCGCAGGGCGTCGTCCTCGGCGACGGGACGCAGTGCCTGCCCGCCCGGCTCGAGCGCCTGCCGGAGCAGGGGGGCTGCCGCGTTACGGTTTATGAGGGGAAATACCACATGGTCAAGCGGATGCTCGCCGGCTGCGGGACGCCGGTTTTGCAGCTGCACCGGTTGTCGATCGGGGCGCTGACGCTCGATCCCGCGCTGTCTCCGGGCGCTTACCGGGAACTGAGCCCAGACGAGGCAATGCTCGTTTTTTCGCTGCCAACTTCGTGAAAATTTACAAAAGTTCGGGAAATTATCCGACTATCTCACGAAATTTCGAAAATTATTCACAAAAAACGACCATTTTTCTATTGAAAAATGCACATAAATCGGCTATTATGTAAAGTAGGTAATTGGCAGGTGCTGTGGGAGACTGCGGCGTCCGTTCGTAGGAGGAAAAGATATGTCGAGCAGAATTTTTCAGGGTGTGATCGTTCAGATGAAAGACGCCACCACGCGCTGCATCGGTGTCGTGGACGAGCAGGGGTTTGTCATTGCCTGCAGTGAGCTTTCGATGATCGGCTCGCGTCTGGATGACTTTCAGGCCGCAGTGGGCGAAGTGCAGGAGCAGCTGTTTGCAACGGACACGCGCACGTATAAGATCCTGTCTGCCAGCACGGCGCGCTTCGAGTATGCCGTGTTCGTCGAGGGCAATGACCAGACGGCGCGCAGCATCTGCATTCTCGCGGCCGTCGGCATGACGGAGGCCAGCACGAACTTCGAGGAAAAGCACAATAAGGCTGCCTTCGTCAAGAACATCATTTCGGACAACATTCTCCCCGGCGACGTGTATGTGCGCGCCAAGGAGCTGCATTTTACCACCGACGTGCCGCGCGCCGTGCTGCTGGTGCGTCAGGTGAACGTGACGGATATCGCCGTGCTCGAGCTGATCCAGAACATGTTCCCGGACCGGCAGCATGATTTTGTGCTCAGCGTGAGTGAGTCGGACATCGTCGTCATCAAGGAAATGACGCCGGACGAGACCTCGGAGGATATCTGCGCGCTGGCCGAGAGCATCGAGCGCACCGTGCACACGGAGCTGCACGTGCAGACGGTCATCGGCATCGGCACGACGGCCAACCACCTGCGCGAGCTGGCCGACCGCTATAAGGAGGCGCAGGTCGCCATCGAGGTCGGCAAGGTATTTGAAAACGAGAAGCCGGTCATTCACTACGATAACCTCGGCATCGGCCGCATCATTTATCAGCTGCCGACGACGCTGTGCGAGATGTTCCTGTCCGAAGCGTTCAAGAAAAACCCCATCGAGGCGCTCGATGAGGACACGCTCGACACGATCAATCGCTTCTTTGAGAATAACCTCAACGTTTCGGAGACGGCGCGGAAGCTCTACGTCCATCGAAACACTTTGGTATACCGGTTGGAGAAAGTCAAGAAGATCACGGGCCTGGATCTGCGCGAGTTTGAGGATGCAATCCTCTTCAAGGTCGCGGTCATGGTAAAGAAATACCTCGACGCTCAGAACACCGCCAAGTTCTGAGCACTTACCCGGGCGGGCGTAAGCCCAACATATTGGAGGACATCTTATGGTTCAAATGAACGATGTGAAGATGGTCTACGGAAACACGGAAGCTGCGGCGCTCAATGGTATCACGTTTACGATCAATGAGGGCGAGTTTGTGTTTCTGGTCGGACCGTCCGGCTCCGGCAAGACGACGATCATCAAACTGATCACCGGCGAGCTGAGCCCCACATCCGGACAGATCACGGTCAACGGCTTTGACATGCAGGGCATCAAGCGCCGCAAGCTGCCGAAGCTGCGCCGGACACTGGGCGTCATTTTTCAGGATTTCCGCCTGATCGACAAGATGACGGTGTATGAAAACGTTGCGTTTGCCATGCGCGTGGTGGGAGCGTCCAATAAGGAGATCCGCCGCCGCGTGCCGCAGGTGCTCGAGCTGGTCGGCCTGGCCGACCGGGAAAAGCGCTTCCCAGCGGAGCTTTCCGGCGGCGAGCAGCAGCGCGTGGCCATCGCCCGCGCGCTCGTGAACAATCCGCGCATGATTATCGCGGACGAGCCGACCGGCAACCTCGACCCGGTGCGCAGTCTGGAGCTGATGCTGCTGCTGGAGAAGATCAACGAGCTCGGCACCACGGTCCTCGTGGTGACGCACGAAAAGGAACTGGTCGACGCTTTTTCCAAGCGCGTCATCTCTATCGACGCCGGAAAAGTCATCAGTGACGGATTGGACGGGTACTACGGATATGAAGCTGAATAGATTCAACTACCTGATGGCGCAGGGCGTGAAAAACATTTTCACGCACGGTTTCATGTCCTTCGCGTCGATCACGATCATCATCGCGTGCCTGCTCATCATGGGCAGCTTCTCGCTGCTGACGCTCAACATTGACGCGAACATCGACCGCCTGCAAAACCAGAACGAGGTCATTGCCTACGTCGATGAGACGCTCACGGAGGACGAGGCCCGGGCCATCGAGCCCAAGGTTGCCGCGGTGCCGAATGTTGCCTCGGTCGAGTTCGTCACGCGCGAGCAGGCCATGCAGACGTTCGAGGCCGAGTATGACTCCGACCTCTTTGACAACATTGACGCCTCAGTCTTCCGTCACCGCTATGTCGTGACGCTTGACGACCTGTCGCTCATGAAGGACACGCAGGCCGCGCTCAAGAACGTGGACGGCATCGCTGATGTCACGGCGCACCTGGATTATGCGGAAAACTTCATCACGTTCCGGAACATTGTGAGCGTGGTCTCCGTCGTTTTGATCGTGATCCTCATCGCGGTGTCCCTGTTTATCATGACCAACACCATCAAGCTGGCCACGTTCGGTCGGCGTGAAGAGATCGCCATCATGAAGATGGTCGGTGCGACGAATGGCTTCATCCGCCTGCCGTTCGTGGTCGAGGGCCTTGTGCTCGGCCTGGTCGGCGGCCTGATTGCGTTCCTGCTTCAGTGGGGGCTCTACAGCCTGATCGTCAGCAAGATCATGTCCACCATGGCGGCCGGCATCATCACGGTGCTCCCGTTTGCATCCGTGTCGCTGCCGCTGCTGCTGGTGTTCCTCGGCGTGGGTGTGCTCGTCGGCGTGTTCGGCGGCCTCACGGCCATTCGCAACTATCTGAAAGTCTAAGGAGGAAATCGAATGAAGATGAACCGCAAAGTCGTTCGATCCGTTATTTGCGTGCTGCTCGCGCTGATCTTTGTCATCTCGCTCATGACAGCGCTGATCCCGACCAACGCCAGCGCGGCGTCTCAGTCGGAGATCAACCGGCTCACGCAGCAGCGCAAGGAGCTGCAGGCCAAGCAGAAAGAGCAGCAGAAGACCATCAACAGCCTGCGCTCCAAGAAAGCCAGCGTGGTGGATCAGAAGGCCGCGCTCGATCAGGAAAACGATCTGGCCCAGCAAGAGATCGAGCTCGTCAAGGAGCAGATCACGGCCTACGACCAGCAGATCGAGGACAAGGGCGTTGAGCTCGAGGCCGCCAAGCAGGAGGAAGAGGCCCAGACGGTCCGCTTCCGCAGCTGCGTGCGCCACCTCGAGGAATACGGCCAGATGTCCTACATCGCCATCCTGCTCGAGGCGACCAGCCTGTCCGACCTCCTTGCCCGCATGGACATGGTCGGCGAGGTTATTGCATATAATAAACAGGTGCAGGCCGACATGACGGCCGCCCGCGAAAAGGTCGAGACCGTCAAGGCGGAGCTCGAGGATGCCCGCACCGAGATGCAGGATAAGCAGTCCGAGCTCGAGACTAAGCAGGTCGCGCTGCAGCAGAAGGTCTCGGAGGCCAATGCGCTGCTCGCCAGCCTGGAATCGGATATCAACGCCTATAAGAGCGTCTACGACCAGTATGAGCAGCAGCAGAAAAACGTCCAGTCGCAGATCGACAAGCAGGTCGCGGATCTGCGCCGCCAGGAGGAAGCGAACAAGAACAATAACCCCGGCTATGACCCGGGCAAAGCCAACGGCTCCACCGGCACCATGATGTGGCCGTGCCCGTCCTGCCACTACATCACCTCGCAGTTCGGCTGGCGCTACCACCCGATCTATCAGACGCAGAAGTATCACTCCGGCGTGGACATCGGCGCAAGCTACGGCGCGACCATCGTCGCGGCCGACGGCGGCACGATCATTACGGCCGGCTCCGTGTCCGGCTATGGCAACTGCGTCGTCATCAACCATGGCAACGGCATCACCACGCTCTACGGCCACATGAGCTCCATTGCGGTGTCTGTCGGCCAGAAGGTCTCCAAGGGCCAGACGATCGGTTATGTCGGCTCGACCGGCAACTCCACCGGCCCGCATCTGCACTGGGAAGTCACGGTCAACGGCGTGCGCCAGAACCCGCTCAACTATGCGAGCTGATCGGACATATTTTGACTGAATGAAACTGCCGGGCAGCCGGAAAATGGCTGCCCGGCTCATCTGCTGCATTGGGGACTGCCCGGTGCGGGCAGCAAATGGATCCGGAGGGATAGCATGGACGAACACAAGCCACAGGAACAGGCACCGGAAAAAGTGCCCGCCCGCAGAAAAAGCGGCAGAATGCGCGGCTGGAAGGCGAGTATCTTTGCCTGTGTGATCTGCATTCTGGTCACGGCACTGGTCACGTCGCTGATCTTCGTCGGCAAATTCGGCGGCAGCAGCAACTATAAGCTCGCGCTGAAGTTTGCGCAGGTCAAGCAGGTCGTGGACAAAGACTATATCGGCGACGCGGACGACACGGCCATCAGCGACGCTTCGTCGAGCGCGATCATCAGCGCCATCGGCGACAAGTGGAGCTATTACATGACGGCCGAGGAATACAAGGCCTACCAGATGTACTCCAACAATGAGTACGCAGGCATCGGCGTGACGATTCAGCTCGACGATAAGACGAAGGGCTTTCGCATCACGGCGGTGACGAGCGATTCGCCCGCGGTGAAAGCCGGCCTCAAGCAGGGCGACATCATCACGGCGATCGACGGGGAGGATGTCACGGGCAAGACGCTCTCGGACGTGCAGAGCACCATTCGCGCCAAGCTCAACAAGACGCTCAAGCTCACCATCCAGGATTCCGCCGGCAAGAGCCAGACCGTCACGCTCGACTGCACGGTCATCTATACCGACCCTGTGACGTATAAGCTCATGGACAACGGCGTCGGCTATATCCAGATCCGCAACTTTGAGACCGGCGGCGGCAGCCGTGCCGTGCAGGCGGTCGATAAGCTGCTCGACCTCGGCGCAAAGTCGCTCGTGTTCGACCTGCGCGATAACCCCGGCGGCCTGCTCTCGGAGCTCATCACGATCCTGGACCACCTGCTGCCGCAGGGCGACCTGTTCGTGAGCGTCGACGGCAACGGGAAAGAGACCGTCACGCAGAGCGACAGCGTCTGCGTCAAGGTGCCGATGGCAGTCATTGTCAACGGCAACACCTACAGTGCGGCGGAGTTTTTCGCGGCTGCGCTGCAGGAGTATGACTGGGCGACCATCGTCGGCCAGAACACGACCGGCAAGGGCCGCAGCCAGACGACCATCGCGCTTCCGGACGGCAGCGCCGTGCACATCTCGAGCCGGAAATATCTCACGCCCAACCGCGTGGACCTGTCCGAGCAGGGCGGCCTTGTGCCGGACATCGTCGTGGCCCCGGCCACGGACAGCGATGTCGATGCGCAGCTCGAGGCGGCCATCGCCGCGCTGCGCTGAATCAAATCGTATACACGAAAATTTCAATGATATAAGGAGACGGATTATGGCGATCGACAGCAGATATAAGATGAGTCAGGAGCGTCTGGACACGCTCAAGGAAGAACTGCACTATCTTGAGACGACCCGCGAGAAGGAAGTCGCGGAGCTCATCAAGGAGGCGCGCTCGTTCGGCGACCTGTCGGAAAACAGCGAGTACGACGAGGCCAAGACGGAGCAGGGCAAGCTCTACTCCCGCATTGCCGAGATCACGGACCTGATCGAGAACGCTGAGGTCGTGGAGAAGGTCGAGGTCGCGGCGGACGTCGTGACCATCGGCAGCCGCGTGCGCGTGCTCGATGTTGACGAGGACGTCGAAGAGGAGTACACCATCGTCGGCTCGCAGGAGGCCAACCCCATGGAAGGCTGCATTTCGGACGACAGCCCGTTCGGCTTTGCGCTCAAGGGCCACAAAGTCGGCGAGACCGTCACGGTCGCAGCCCCGGTCGGCGAGCTGCAGTTTAAGATCATTGCCGTCGAAAACGAAGACTGAGGAGTCCATTATGAGCGAAGAGAGAAAGAACCAGCAGGTGGCGGCAGAGCCGTCCCTGTCCGAGATCCTTCAGGTGCGCCGCGACAAGCTCAAGGCACTGCAGGACGCCGGGCGCGACCCCTTCACGCAGACGCGCTTTGCGCGCAGCGCCTATTCGACCGATATCAAGAACGATTTTGACGCCTATGACGGTAAAACGCTGCAGGCCGCCGGCCGCATCATGTCCAAGCGCGGCATGGGCAAGGCCATTTTCTGCGACATTCAGGATGACCGCGGCCAGATCCAGCTCTACGTCCGCAAGGACGCCGTCAGCGAGCAGGAGTTTGCCGATTTCCGCAAGTATGACATCGGCGACATCATCGGCGTGAGCGGCTATGCGTTCAAGACCAAGACGGGGGAGATCTCCATCCATGTGCAGCAGGTCACGCTGCTCAGCAAGTCCCTGCGCCCGCTGCCGGAGAAATTCCACGGCATGACGAATATGGAGCTGCGCTACCGCCAGCGCTACGTGGATCTGATCATGAACCCCGAGAGCAAGCGCAATTTCCAGATCCGCAGCCGGTTCGTGGCCTACCTGCGCCGCTATCTGGACGGCCTGGGCTTCATGGAGGTCGAGACCCCCGTGCTCAGCCCCATCGCCGGCGGCGCGACGGCGCGTCCGTTCATCACGCACCACAACACGCTCGACATTGATATGTACATGCGCATCGCGACCGAGCTGCACCTCAAGCGCCTGATCGTCGGCGGCATTGAGCGCGTGTATGAGGTCGGCCGCATCTTCCGCAACGAGGGCATGGATACCAAGCACAACCCGGAGTTCACGACCTGTGAGCTCTATCAGGCCTACACCAACCTCGACGGCATGATGGACATTCTCGAGGGCATCCTCTCCGGCGCGGCCAAGGAGATCCTCGGCACGTATCAGCTCCAGTGGCTGGGCCACGATGTGGACCTCACGCCGAGCTGGCGCCGCGTGACTATGGCCGACGCCGTCAAGGACGTCACGGGGGCCGACTTCATGGCCATCCTCGGCGACGCGGACGCGGCGGTCGCCCTTGCCAAGAGCGTGGGCGTGGACATGGAAAACGTCGCCCACACGTGGGGCAACGCGCTCTATGAGACGTTCGACCAGAAGGTCGAGTCTACACTCATCCAGCCGACGTTCATCACCATGTACCCTGTGGAGGTCAGCCCGCTGGCCAAGCGCAGCCCCGAGCAGCCCGCGCTCACCGAGCGCTATGAGATGTTCATCTGCGGCTGCGAGATGGGCAACGCCTTCTCCGAGCTCAACGACCCCATCGACCAGTACCAGCGTTTCAAGGCGCAGGCCGAAAAGCGCGCCCACGGCGACGAAGAGGCCAACATGATGGATGAGGACTTCGTCATGGCGCTCGAATACGGCATGCCGCCCACCGGCGGCCTGGGCTTCGGCATTGACCGCTGCGCCATGCTGCTGTGCGGCGCAAGCTCCATCCGCGATGTGATCCTGTTCCCGACAATGAAGCCTTTGGACTCTGACAAGAAGGTTTCCAAGGAAGTTTCGGCTCCTGTGGCGGCTGCTCAGGCGGCTCCTGAAGTTCCTGAAAAAATTGATTTTTCCAATGTGGAGATCGAGCCGCTGTTTGCCGATTTTGTGGACTTTGACACGTTCAGCAAGTCCGATTTCCGTGCTGTGAAGGTCAAGGCCTGCGAAGCCGTGAAGAAGTCGAAGAAGCTGCTCAAGTTCACGCTCGACGACGGTACCGGCGAGGATCGCGTCATCCTGAGCGGCATTCATCAGTATTATGAGCCGGAGGAACTGGTGGGCAAGATCTGCATCGCCATCACCAATCTCCCGCCCCGCCCCATGATGGGCATCGACTCCTGCGGTATGCTCATCTCTGCCGTCCATCACGAAAACGGCGAGGAAAAGTTGCATTTGCTGATGGTCGATCCTCACATTCCGGCAGGCGCAAAGCTCTATTGATTGCCCCAAAATTGTCGGTGCTTACGCCACAACTTACGCCAATTTACTCCGAGCTTACGCCAAAAATGCATTTGGAATTCTGCGATTGCAGACAAGTTCCGATAGCATACGATAAGTTCGTATGATTTAAGCCCGCTGATTTCGATCAGCGGGCTTTTTCTGTTTCTGCCCCTATTACATCTCCGTGATGTGATAGGGGCTTTCTTTGTCCCTGAAAGGTGGTCGAAAAAATTTTTTTAAAATTCTCTTTGTTATTTCCGAAAAAAGTTCCCAGTTGGTTAGTGAGGGCAAAAACCTCACGAACCTTGAAAACAGAATACACATTCAACAGGTACATCAAAAAGTATGAGCCGAGCAGCCCAGTTGCAAAGGCTTATGCTGAGTTCGCAAAGGAGGTGTCCGCAGATGGCAGGAAGAAAGAGCGACTTCACTCTACCGACGCTCGATGAACTGTTCACAACGCAGGAGCTTCGGGACGATGCCAAACTCAGTAAAATCCGGGATATTCCCCTTGAGCTGATCGACGATTTCCCCGGCCATCCTTTTAAGGTCAGAGATGACGAGGATATGATACAGCTTGTGGAGAGTGTCAAGGAACGAGGAGTTATCACCCCGGCTACCGTCCGGCCAAAGGAGGATGTCAGATACGAGCTGGTTTCGGGTAACAGACGAAAACGGGCCTGTGAGCTTGCCGGTTTTGATACGCTTCGTTGCGAGGTCGTAGACCTTGACCGTGACGCCGCTACCATTCTTATGGTCGAAAGCAATTTTCAACGGTCGCAGATACTGCCAAGCGAAAAAGCCTTTGCCTACAAGATGCGGCTGGAAGCGATGAAACGGCAAGCCGGTAGACCGAGCAAAGAAAATGCGTCGCCACTGGCGACTAATAAAAAGGAGGGCTTTTGATGAATAGAGAATCATCTCCGCGAGAAGGACTACTCTTTCGACTATGCGAAGCAGCCGTCCAAGGCCATGTTCAAATACCGGAAAGCATTCCTGCGTAATGATGGTGAGCGCTATAACGCGTTCCTGGAGGCTGTAAGCAGCGGTGAAAAGCAGCTGCATGCAGATAACCTTGCTCCTTATGAGATCGTCAGATCTGCGCTGGATGCAAACCGGTGGGGGTTTAATGCCCGTTTAACTGACGGAGAGAAGGCAGCACTCAATGCGTCCTGGGCGTCACTTCCCGACTTCTGTGACAACAGAAATGCGCTGGCAGTAGTGGATACCTCCGGATCCATGTACTGCTATGACAACGCGCTGCCGGCGGCTGTTGCGCTGTCCTTGGGACTGTATTTCGGAGAGCGTAATACCGGTATCTTCCATAACCATTTTATCGAGTTTTCTTCTCGGCCGCAGCTTATTGAGATCAAGGGCAAGACCTTTGCCGAGAGGCTGGAGTATCTGTGCACCTTTAACGAGGTTGCCGATACAAATGTGGAAGCGGTCTTTGATCTGATCTTGGATGCGGCAGTGCGCAACAATGTCCCGCAAGAAGAGCTGCCCGAGACTTTGTATCTGATTTCGGATATGGAGTTCAACGCCTGCGTTCGAAATGCATCTGTGTCTAATTTTGCCAGTGCAAAGCGCAGATTTGCGGAGCATGGGTACAGATTACCTCAGATTGTCTTCTGGAATGTTGCGAGCCGGAACAGCAATCAGCCCGTGACAAAGAACGAGCAAGGCGTTGCCCTGGTTTCCGGATGTACGCCGCGTCTGTTTTCCATGGTGGCAAGCGGAGACCTTTCCCCTTACTCTGTCATGATGGATATCATAGAGTCAGAGCGGTACGCAAAAATTTCAGCATAAAGCGAAGGCGGTACCTACCGGTATCGCCTTTTCTTTCATATGAATAATCTCAGGGCAGGCCAAACGAAGAACACCCAGAATCTGGACAGGCATGAATTGATAACAAAAAAACAATTATATGAGGTGACGAACAAAATCGCCACCTCGTTTTGCTTTTCTACAAACCTATTGCATTTCTTTTTTGCCTGAGTATAATAACATTATGGGATTTCAAATCCCATATAGAAACAGAGGTGCTGATATGAGAACAAAGAATCAAGAAACTCTGGACAGGATATTG
>ERZ779892.1396-NODE-1396-length-21855-cov-7.213945_pt1 | contig 21855 bp, 15 predicted proteins | sample MGYA00511552_ERZ779892 | MGnify/ENA primary metagenome ERZ779892 (study PRJEB29588, sample SAMEA2154561) | human gut metagenome | biome: human gut; feature: human-associated habitat; material: faeces | place: Denmark | collected 2008/2010 ... | reverse complement strand
GCGAGCAGACGCTCAACCAGCTGCTCGTCGAAATGGACGGCTTCGGTACGAATCAGGGCGTCGTCGTCATGGCGGCGACGAACCGCGCCGACATCCTCGACCCCGCGCTGCTGCGCCCGGGCCGCTTCGACCGTCAGGTCTACGTGGGGCTTCCCGACATCCGCGGCCGCGAGGAGATCCTGAAGATCCACGTCAAGAATAAGCCCCTTGCCGAGGATGTGGACCTCTCCACCGTCGCCAAGGGAACGCCCGGCTTCACGGGCGCGGACCTCGAGAACCTCTCGAACGAGGCGGCGCTGCTCGCCGCGCGCCGCGGCAGCAAGCTCATCACGATGTCCGACTTCTCCGAGGCGGAGATCAAGGTCATCGCAGGTCCCGAGAAGAAGAGCCGCGTCGTCAGCGAGCACGAGCGCAAGCTGACCGCCTATCACGAGGCCGGTCACGCCATCGTGATGCACGCACTGCCGACGCACGACCCCGTGCACCAGATCACGATCGTTCCGCGCGGCGGCGCGGGCGGCATGACGATCTCGCTGCCCACGGAGGACCGCTCGTACCAGTCCAAGCGCTATATGGAAGAGCAGATCGTCTCGCTGCTTGGCGGGCGCGTGGCGGAAAAGCTGATGCTCGGCGACATTTCGACCGGCGCGTCGAACGATATCCAGCGCGCCTCGCAGATCGCGCGCAAGATGGTCTCGGTGTACGGCATGAGCGACAGGCTTGGCTCGATCTCGTTTGAATCCGGCCACGATGAAATTTTCATCGGCCGCTCGATGGCGCAGGCCAAGCCGTATTCCGAGCAGGTCGCCGCACAGATCGACGAGGAGGTCAAGTCCATCGTCGACGCGGCCTACGAGCGCTGCGAGGACATCCTCTCGCGCGATCAGAAGCACCTCATCGCCGTGGCGGAATTCCTGCTTGCGCACGAGACGATGAGCGCTGAGGAATTCGAGGCCGTCTTCACCGACGAAGCCGCCGGCCATGACAAAATCTAATCCTGCTATGAATAAAATATCTCATCAGCAAGCCGCTGGTGAGATATTTTTTCACATTTTCGCAAGAATTCCTGCATTTTCAGTGCTTTTCCCCTTGCCAATTCGGTTTCTTCTGCTATAATGGGGCATTAATCATTCCATTTACATGAAAGAAAAGAGAGAATCGTACATGAAAAAAAGCAGTAGTTTCAGCGGCTCGCTCGGCTTTGTGCTGGCCGCGGCGGGCAGCGCGGTGGGCGTCGGCAATATCTGGCGCTTCCCCTATCTCTGTGCCAAGGACGGCGGCGGACTGTTCCTGCTCGTCTATCTGGTGCTGGTGCTGACATTCGGCTTCACCCTGCTGACGACTGACGTAGCCATCGGCCGCCGCACGAAGCAGAACGCCCTCAATGCCTTTGCAACGCTCAACAAGAAGTGGAAGTTTTTGGGTTACCTCACCTTCCTCGTCCCCACGCTCATCATGACGTATTACTCCGTCATCGGCGGCTGGATCACGAAGTATTTTACCCTCTACCTCGTCTCAAGCGGCGATGCCGCCGCGCAGGACGGGTTCTTCACCTCGTTCATCACCTCCCCCGTCTCGCCCATCGTCTTCATGCTGATCTTTTTGGCGCTGACGGCGTGGGTCGTGTACTGCGGCGTTGAAAAGGGCATTGAAAAATACTCCCGCTACATTATGCCGGGTCTGCTCCTTCTCATCATCGGCATCGCCATCTTCTCGCTCACGCTCTCTTACACCGACGAGAGCGGCATGACGCGCACGGGTATCGAAGGATTGCTCGTCTACATTAAGCCCGACTTCACGGGCCTGACCGTCCAGCGCTTTTTGAACATCGCGCTCGACGCAATGAGTCAGCTCTTCTTCTCGCTCAGTGTCAGCATGGGCATCATGATCACCTACGGCAGCTACGTCAAGGACGACGTCGACCTCAACAAGGCCAACAACCAGATCGAAATTTTCGACACGGGCGTCGCGTTCCTCGCGGGCCTCATGATCATCCCCGCCGTCTATGTCTTTCTCGGCACCGACGGCATGGCCAGCGGCCCGAGCCTGACGTTCATCAGCCTGCCGAAGGTCTTCGCCGCGATGGGCGGCGCGGGCCGCGTCATCGGCGCGGTGTTCTTCCTCGCGCTCGGCTTTGCCGCGCTGACGAGCTGCGTGTCCGTCATGGAGACGCTTGTCGCCAACTGCATGGAGATTTTCCACAAGTCGCGCAAGGAGATGTGCGCCGCCGTGGGCATCTACTCGCTCGTCACCGCCGTGCTCATCTGCCTTGGCTACAACGTGCTCTACTTCGAGCTCCCGCTGCCCAACGGCTCGACCGCGCAGCTGCTCGACGTGATGGACTACATCAGCAACAGCTTCCTCATGCCGTTTATCAGCCTGCTCACGAGCATTTTGGTCGGCTGGGTCGTGGGTCCGAAATGGATCATTGCCGAGGTCGAGAAAAACGGCGAGCACTTTGGCCGCGCCAAGCTCTACAGCGTGATGATGAAGTATGTCGTGCCCGTTGTCATGCTCATTCTGTTTTTGACCTCCACGGGGCTCGGCAGCCTGATCTTCGGCGGCAGGTAAGAAATTTTGGCAAAAAAGGGAACGCTTGCGCGTTCCCTTTTCTTTTGCTCTCCCGCCTTTTTCTCCGTTCAACGTGCGCAAAATATGTTTTTCCGCCGCGCGTTTTTTTGTCAAAAGCGCAAATTTCTTTTTCTCTGCTTGACAAAGCGAGGGCAAGCGATTATAGTGGCATCATTCAATCTCATAGTTCACAAATACCATGACGGGGAAAAATTCGTCCTACAGACGCTTCAGAGAGTTGCCGGTCGCTGCGAGGCAATGCAGAGCGGGATGATGTCACTGGCCCCTGAGTAGCTCCGCTGAGACGATTTTCGTTTAGGCGCAGCCGGATCTCCTCACCGTTACCAACGAGGCGCATTCGCTTGATTTTAAGCCGATGCAGAAAGCGGGCATATTTTATGCCAACAAGAGTGGTACCGCGGAAGTTTTGAGCTTTCGTCTCTTCAAGGGAAGAGACGGAGGCTTTTTTTGTTGCTATGCGAGAGAAAAAAGAGCAGGAGGAACACACCATGAAACGCATTAAAATTTTTGACACGACCCTGAGAGACGGCGAGCAGTCCCCCGGCTGCAGCATGAATCTGACGGAAAAGATCGAAATGGCCCGCCAGCTTGAAAAGCTGGGCGTCGACGTGATCGAGGCAGGCTTCGCCATCGCGTCTCCGATGGACCACAAGAGCGTGCAGGCCATCGCCGCCGCGGTGACGAACTGCACGGTCGCCTCGCTCGCGCGCTGCGCCAAGGGCGATATCGACGCGGCGTGGGACGCCGTGAAGGAAGCGAACCACCCCCGCATCCATGTCTTCCTTGCGACGAGCGACATCCACATGGAGTACAAGCTCAAGATGACGCGCGAGCAGGTCATCGACCGCATCCGCGAGATGGTCGCCTACGCCAAGAGCTATTGCGATGACATCGAGTTTTCCGCCGAGGACGCCTCCCGCTCCGACTGGGCATTTCTGGCCCATTGCTACTCCACTGCCGTCGCCGCGGGCGCGACGACGCTGAATGTGCCCGACACCGTCGGCTACTCCACGCCGCAGGAGATGTATGACCTCATCACCTACCTGCGTGAAAACATCGAGGGCGTCGAGCACGTCGACATCTCCGTCCACTGCCACAACGACCTCGGCATGGCGGTCGCGAATTCGCTCGAATGCGTCCGCGCGGGCGCGACGCAGGTCGAATGCACGGTCAACGGCATCGGCGAGCGCGCGGGCAACGCGAGCCTTGAAGAGATCGTCATGGCGCTGCGCACGAGAAAGGACTTCTACGACGCCGAGACCGGCGTGAACACCAAGCAGATCTACCGCTCGAGCAAGCTGCTGAGCAACATCACGGGCGTGCCCATCCCGCCGAGCAAGGCCATCGTCGGCGCGAACGCCTTCGCGCACGAGTCGGGCATCCATCAGCACGGCGTCATTGCCAATGCAAGAACGTACGAGATCATGAACTCCACCGACGTCGGCATCCCGCAGAACACGATGGTGCTCGGCAAGCACTCCGGCAAACACGCGCTGCGTGAAAAGCTCGAATCCATGGGCTACGAATTGAGCGACGAGGAGCTTGAAAGCGTGTTCACCCGCTTCAAGGATCTCGCCGACAAGAAAAAGAACATCACGAGCAGCGACATTGAGGCGCTCGTGCTCCACCGTCAGGCCGCAGTGCAGGGCAGCTGCCAGCTCGTGAGTCATGTGGTCAACACGGGCCACGGCGTGCCGAACATCTCGTGCATCAAGCTCCAGCGCGGCGACGAGCAGATCGAAGACGTCGCCATCGGCACGGGCCCGCTGGACGCCTCGTTCAAGGCTATCAACCGCATGCTCCAAATGGACGTGAAGCTCGAGAGCTTCAGCCTGAACGCCGTCACGGACGGCGAGGACGCCATCGGCGAGGCCGTGGTCAAGGTCTCCGGCCCCGACGGGCGGTCGTACACCGGCTCGGGCCTCTCGACCGATATCATCGAATCGTCGATCCGCGCCTACGTCAACGGCATCAACAAGATCATGGAATCTGGCAACTGAAAGGAGAAACGCGACATGGGCATGACAATGACGCAGAAAATTCTCGCCAAGCACGCAGGACTTGAGAGCGTGCGCGCGGGCCAGCTCATCCAGGCAAAGCTCGACCTCGTCCTCGGCAACGACATCACGACCCCCGTGGCCATCAACGAGTTTGAGTCCGCGGGCTTTGAAAAGGTCTTCGACAAGAGCCGCATCGCGATGGTGATGGATCACTTCGCACCGAACAAGGACATCAAGTCCGCCACGCAGTGCAAGCAGTGCCGCACCTTTGCCCGCCGCTTCGACATCGACCACTTCTACGATGTCGGCACGATGGGCATCGAACACGCGCTGCTGCCCGAGCAGGGGCTTGTCGCCCCGGGCGAGGCCGTCATCGGTGCGGACTCTCACACCTGCACCTACGGCGCGCTCGGCGCGTTCTCCACCGGCGTCGGCTCGACCGACATGGGTGCGGCCATGGCCGCGGGCGAGACGTGGTTCAAGGTCCCGTCCGCCATCAAGGTGAATCTCACCGGCAAGCTCCGCCCGTTTGTCTCCGGCAAGGACGTCATCCTGACGCTCATCGGCATGATCGGCGTGGACGGCGCACGCTACCAGTCCATCGAATTTTCCGGCGAGGGCGTCAAGAACCTCACGATTTACGACCGCCTGACGATCTGCAACATGGCCATCGAGGCGGGCGGCAAAAACGGCATCTTCCCCGTCGACGACGTGACGCGCGCCTATGTTGAGGGCCGCGTGGACCGCCCCTGGACAGCGTTCGAGGCCGACCCCGATGCAGAATACGAGCGCGTCATCGACATCGACCTTGGCAAGGTCGACTGCACGGTCGCCTGGCCGCACCTGCCCGAAAACGCGCACAGCGCGCGCGAGGGCAGCGACATCGCCATCGACCAGATCGTCATCGGCTCCTGCACGAACGGCCGCCTTGCCAGCTCCCTGACATGGCCGCCGCCGCCGCGATCTTAAAGGGGCATCACCTGGCCCCGAACGTCCGCGGCATCATCATCCCCGCCACGCAGGAAGTTTACCGCGCCTGCATGCACGAGGGCTACACCGATATTTTCCTCGACGCGGGCTGCATCGTCTCCACGCCCACATGCGGGCCGTGCCTCGGCGGCTATATGGGCATCCTCGCCGCCGGCGAGCGCTGCGTTTCCACCACCAACCGCAACTTTGTCGGCCGCATGGGCCACGTCGACAGCGAGGTCTACCTCGCCTCTCCGGCTGTCGCCGCGGCGTCTGGTATTACCGGCCACATTTCTCATCCGGAGGAGGTCATGAACAAATGAATGCACACGGCATTGTCCATAAGTATGGGGATCACGTCGATACGGACGTCATCATCCCCGCGCGCTATCTGAACACCCAGAGCCACAAGGAGCTCGCCTCCCACTGCATGGAGGACATCGACAAGGACTTCATCCACCGCGTCAAAGACGGCGACATCATGGTCGCGGGCGTAAACTTCGGCTGCGGCTCGTCGCGCGAGCACGCGCCCGTCGCCATCAAGGCGAGCGGCATCTCCTGCGTCATCGCGGCGAATTTCGCCCGCATCTTCTACCGCAACGCTATCAACATCGGCCTCGCCATTTTGGAGTGCCCCGCCGCGAGCGCGGAGATCGAAAACGGCGACGAGGTGACGGTCGACTTCGACACCGGCGTCATCACAGACGTGACAAAGGGCACGACGTATCAGGCCGAGCCCTTCCCGCCGTTTATCAAGGACATGATCGCGCGCGGCGGCCTGATGGCCTCGCTCAAGGCAAAGGAGGCGGCGAAATGAACAAGACCATTGCCATCATCAAGGGCGACGGCATCGGCCCCGAGATCGTCACCGAGGCCATGGGCATTTTAGACGCCGTGGCCGCGAAGTTTGGCCACACCTTCACCTACGTCGACGCGCCGATGGGCGGCACCGCCATCGATAAATTCGGCGTGCCGCTGCCGGATTCGAGTTTATCGACCTGCCGCAACGCGGACAGCGTGCTGCTCGGTGCGGTCGGCGGCCCGAAGTGGGACAATCAGCCCGCCGCCAACCGTCCCGAGCGCGGTCTGCTCAAGCTGCGCGAGGGCATGGGTCTCTATACGAACGTGCGCCCCGCCAAGATGTTCTCCGAGCTCTCCGCCGCCTGCCCGCTGCGCGCTGACATCGCGGAAGGCGGCATCGACTTCGTCGTCGTGCGCGAGCTCATCGGCGGCGTGTACTTCGGCGAGCACCGCACGGAAGAGGCGAACGGCGAGCAGAAGGCCACCGACATCATGGCCTACTCCGAGCACGAGATCAAGCGTGTCGCGCGCGTCGCGTTCGAGACCGCGCGCAAGCGCCGCAAGCGCGTCACCTCCATCGACAAGGCCAACGTGCTCGACACCTCGCGTCTCTGGCGCAAGACGGTCACAGAGGTCGCGAAGGACTACCCCGATGTCGAGCTTCGCCACATGTATGTCGACAACGCGGCGATGCAGCTCGTGCGTGACCCGAGCCAGTTTGACGTCATCGTGACCGAAAATCTCTTTGGCGACATTCTCTCCGACGAGGCGAGCCAGATCACGGGCTCGATCGGCATGATCCCGTCCTCCAGCATGGGCGACGGCACGAACGGACTCTACGAGCCCATCCACGGCTCCGCGCCGGACATTGCGGGACAGGACAAGGCGAACCCCATCGGCACGATCCTGGCCGCCGCAATGATGCTGCGCTACAGCTTCGACATGGCCGCCGAGGCCGACGCCATCGAGCGCGCGGTGGATAAAACGCTGCGCTCGGGCTTCCGCTGCGGCGACATCATGCAGGAAAACTGCCAACTCGTCGGCTGCAAGGCCATGGGTGCGGAGATCCGCAGCCGTATCTGAAACGATCTCTTCCAAACTTCTTTATGAACCTCTCCTTTGATCCTCTGCATCGCGCGGCGATGCGAAAAAGGTTCCCAAGCCAATGGCTTGGGAACCTTTTTTCTTCCGCTGTCAAATTTTGCCGATCAGCGCAACGATCCCGCCGACCGCGGCCGCGACAAGAAGGTACAGCGCTGTGGCCGCACTGCGCTTGGTGTAGACCGTCCGCCACGGCTTCCCATAGGGGGCGCCCTCCATGCCCTCGATACGCCAGATCTTGCTGTGGCCGACCCACAGCAGGTCGATGACAAAGCCGTCGAACCAGTTCACGACCACAAGGAAGAGGTAGGTTTCAAAACTCGCGGTCTTAAAGTCCTTCACGCCGTTCCATCCAGCGATGACCGCGATCAGCACGACGAAGATCACAAGGCAGAAGAACGTCATAAAGCGCTTGCCCTTGCGCAGCTCCTCAGTCTTGTCGGCGATGCCGCGCTTCTGCGCCTCGTCGAGATACGCGTCCGGGTAAAAATAGAGGCAGTTGCGCCCGCTGTCCCGCACCGCGCATTTGACCAGCGCGAGATAGAGCCGCGTACTTCTCCATCTTGTCTTGCGGTAGTGACGCCAAGTTCTCGCCGTCAGTCCCTACGACATAGAAATCGCCAACCAGCACGTCCTGTCCGAACCGGCGATCAGGCTCAAAGCCAATGAGCTTACCCTCATCGTTCAGGAGCAGGTCTACGCCTTCTTCCACGCCGACCAACTGGATCAGGTGATGGTAGTCCTTCACTCCGCTGCTCACGGCTTCTTGCAGAGCCGACAACTCATTTTTCAGGGTGACTACTTTCGGTTTCTTATGAGGGCTGACCTTGAGCACAGTGATTTCCTTCTCTTTGCACATAAACCATACCTCCGCTTTCAAAATTGGGATGGCATCGTACACGAGATTTTCTTGAATTACAAGCCTTTTTTTGCTCAAAATTCTTGCAGAAGCGGTGCCTTGGTTATTGACTATTTCCCCTTAAAATGCCTTTGCCAGTCGTTGAAAATTTCACCCCTATCACTCTTTCCACAGGTTTTCGCGGCAAATACCGTGGGCACCCCTTAGAATTGCAAATGAACACTCTTTTCCAATCACCAATACCACAGTTACTTTAAGCCTCAATGTGTATAAAAAATAAGATGACCATTCGCCCTTTTGTTTTAGGGTTTGTTTTGCTCATCTCTAAGAAAATAAGGGTTGAGATCATGCGGAGAGGGGGACTTATCATGAACGATATTCTAAAGCGGTTTTGTCGTCTTGGCGTTATCTCGGCCTTCTGCGATCGTGCTCGGCGTAGTAGGCGCGCTTGCTCCCGAGCATCTTCTCGTCCGCCTCGCGGACCAGCTCTCTTAGCCCGTTTGCCGCCTCGCAGACGGCGATGCCGTAGGAGATGCTGTAGCCCTGCGCGGCAAGGCTTTCAGAAACCGCCCGCATCCGCGCCTCGTATTCCGCCTCTGCCGCCGGCGCGGGAAACACGACGAACTCGTCGCCGCCGACGCGGTAGAGATCGTCCCTCGGAAACTGCTCCCGCAGACGCTCTGCGACCGCGTGCAGCAGCTGATCGCCCGCCTCGTGACCGCGCTCGTTGTTGATCTCGTGCAGGCCGTTCGCGTCGATATAAATGCAGGCGGCCGGAGCGATGACGCGCTGGTCGCTCTTGCGCAGACACTTCTCATAGGCGACACGGTTCATCAGGCCCGTGCCCTGGTCCGTAATGCTCATACGGTAAACGCCGCGTCGCGCCGAGGCGAGATACCAGACCATAAAGCCAAGATAGCTCAGCAGCAGCGCGGTGACGATGATCGCCATCATCGAAAGCGTCTCCACCACGCCGCGCGTGCCCGCCAGCGCCTCCGCCTCGCTCACGCCGAGCACGACGCTCCAGTTGTTGATGCCGACCGGCTCGTAGTGCAGGTAGAGCGTCAGCCCCGTGGATTGGGAGACGGTGCACATATCGCCGCCGATGCCGTTGGGGATTTTTTCCATCGCCTCCTCGTAGGTGTAGCCCTTGAGCATTTTGCGGCCACGCAGCTCCGAGATGTTGCCGAGCGAGTCATGCCAGGTATCCAGCAGGATGTCGCCGTTGTTGCCGTCCACAAGAAGGAGGAAGGCATTGCCGTTGTAGGGGTCGATCTGATAGTTTCGGGAAAGCTCCTGCAGGGGGACGACGCCGTAGAGGATGGCGACGGTCTCGCCGTCGCGCACCACCGGCACGACGTTGCGCACCACCAGCTTTTCCGGCGCAAAGTAGCTTGTCACGCGGTCTGAGATGTACGCGCCCCGCGCCGCCTCTGTTTCAAAATCGAATGCGCCGGAAACGTCGTAGCGGGTGCCGTCGGTCAGCAGCAGCGTGCCATCGGGCCGCAGCAGCGCGACGGTGGAGACAAAGGTCTCACTGAGGCTGAAGGATTTCATGATGCGCAGCACCGCGTCATTGTCACGCTCGTCATGCCCCGCGATCAGCTCCGCCATGGCGGAGAGGATGGTCTGGTCCGCGTTCGCCGCGTCGACAAGATCCTTTGCGATCTGGCGCGTCGCGGTAGCCAATTCGTCAAAGGAGCGCTGTGTGATCTCACGATTCGCCCGCCGGACGAGGAAAAAGACCGAACAGAAGAGCAGCACGCCGGTCAGGAGCGTGACCGCCACCATCATGCCTACTCGTTTTTTGTTGACCATGTTCATTTCTCCTTTATCCTTCCTCCCTGTCGCGCGCCGCCAGGCTGCGCAGGAAGGATTCCGCTTCGCGCCCGGGCAGGACGCGCGAGAAATAAAAGCCCTGAATGAAGTCGCAGCCCGCCGCAAGCACGGCGTCGCACGTTGCCTTGTCCTCCACGCCCTCGCACAGCACGCGGATGCCCATGTCGTGCGAAAGACGGATCATGCCCTCCAGCAGCGCGCGGGCACGCGGCAAGGCGGACTCGATCACGATGCTGCGGTCGATCTTCACGCCGTCGATTGGGTAGGTGCTCAGGTCGGAGAGCGAGGAATAGCCCGCGCCGATATCGTCCAGCACGATGCGAAGCCCCATCGCGTGCAGCCCCTCGATCGTCCGCAGCGCCGTCTCGCGGTCGTGCGCGTAGGAGTCCTCCGTCAGCTCCACCGCAAGGCGGTCGCGCGTAAAGTCGTACTGCTCGACGATCTCGCGCACGCGCGCGAGGATCTTTTCGTCTGCGATGGACTGGCGCGTGAAGTTGCACGAGAGCCACAGCGTCCCGCGCCCCTCCCGCTTCCACGTCTGGAGCTGCACGCACGCGCAGCGGAGCATATAGAGATCCAGCTCGGTGATCGTGCCGGCGCGGATCATCAGGTCGATGTATTTTGAGGGCTTGAGCAGTCCCTCCTCCGGGTTTTGCCAGCGCGAGACGGCCTCCGCGCCGACGACCGTGCCGGCGCGATCGACAACGAACTGGAGGTACGGCTCAAATTCGCCCTTTTCCACCGCCTTGCTCATGCTGCCGCGCAGACGCTCGAGCGCGAACATCCCGCGCCCCACGCAGGCGAGGTATTCCTCGCGTCCGCAGTCAAGGCGCAGATACTCCGCCGCGCGGGAGAAGATCTCCTCGCGCTCCGCCTCGCCAAAGCGCCGTTCGAGCGAGGGCATATCGCAGCCGATGCAGAAGACATAGACGATGCTTCTGAGCGGGGCGGGGATGAGCGTTTCCATGCAGTTCAGATAATACCCGTCGTTGCCGATGCCGTAGCGCGGGTCGATGAGGGCGTTGGTCTTTTGCTCGGCACGCTTTTTTCGCGCAAAGACTATCAGCGCGACCGCCGCGGCAAGCATCGCCGCGATCAATGCGGCGAGCGTAATGAGCCACCTGGTACGGTAGGCTTCCGCGCCGCTGCTATTCATATAGTCTGCCAGGACGCCAATGCTCTCCGCGCCGGAGAGGTCCTCCAGCGCTTGTGAAAGCGCGCCGGCCAGTTCCGGCGTGAGTGCGTTGGTAAAGCCAACATATATCGCGCGCTCTGTGCCGTCATGTTCTATCGTGCAGAGCAGCACTTGACGGCACATCGCGCCGCTGTCGACCGTGCCGGAGGGATAGGCGGAAATAATGTCCGCCTGCCGGTTCTCCGCCTGCTGCGCCTGCGTTGTGTTCTTGCTGTACGGAAGATAGACAAGATCGTACCCTGTCTGCTCACTCAGGCGCTCGTACAGCTCCGGCAGCAATCCGACATAGCATTCTCTGCCGCGGTCATAGGACTCGATGGGATAGAGATCGGCGTTTCCCGAGATCAGAAGCGTCTCCCTCGCGCTTGCATCCTGCATACAGCACAGCAGCGCTCCGATCGTCAGCACGGCGCAGAGCGTGATTTCCAAGAGCTTTTTTCGGCGCACAGGCGGCACCCCCCTTTATTTCAAATCGATCTTGCGGCGCTCGATGCGCCCCCAGCTGAGTTTTTTCTTCCTATAGCCGATAAAGGCCGTGCAGCGCACCCATGCGAGGATAAAGCGCAGGAACACCAGCTCAAAGAGACACAGACAGACGGCCTTGAGGCCGTCGCCGAACGAGAGCGTGAGGTCCGCCGTGTAGATGCGCGAGAAGAAGGCGGTGAGCGTCAGGACCCCGCCGAAGACGGCGTAGATAAGGAAGAAGAGCAGCATGAACGGCACGTTGATGAGGTCGCACCACCATGCGAGCACCATCGTGAACACGCCGAAGACCTCGATAAACGGCGAGAGCAACTCATAGATGAGGAAATAGAGATAGGATACAAAGCTCACCGCGCCGAACCTGTGATTGGAAAACATGACGCGATGCTTGTACATACTCTGGAACAGGCCCAGATGCCAGCGCTTGCGCTGCTTGCACAGATCGCGCAGCCGCTCGGGCACCTGCGTCCAGCAGATGGCGTCGGTGGCGTAGCGGATGGCATAGTCGATGCCGTTGATTGTGCAGTATTCGTGCAGCTTGACCACCAGCTCCATATCCTCGCCCATGGTCTTGTTGTCGTAGCCGCCCACGGCGATGACCGTGTCCTTTTTGAACAGTCCGAACGCGCCGGAAATGATGAGCGAGCCGTTGAAGCGGTCAAAGAGGATGCGCGAGGCGAGGAAGGAGCGGTCGTACTCCAGCACCTGCATGAAAGCGAGGATGCTGCGCGGCAGGCGGTAGCGTTTGACGCGCCCGTTTTCCAGCTCAACATCGTTGGAGATGCGGACGATGCCGCCAACCGCCACCACATTGCCGTTTTCCAATATCGGCTGGGCGATGCGGCGCAGAGAGTCGTACTGCAGAACGGAGTCCGCGTCCATGCAGATAAAGTACGGGAAATTTGCGGCGTTGATGCCCATGTTCAGCGCGTCTGCCTTGCCGCCGTTCTTTTTTCGGATGAGCGTTACCGGTACCTTCTGTGCGCGTGTCTCATAGACGTATTCCTCGCGCTGACAGTTGATCTGCCGGCGAATGGGCCGGTGAACAAGGTGCATATCAAATGTCTCGGCCAACACCTCCGAGGTGCGGTCCTTCGATCCGTCGTCCACCACAATGATCTCATAGGCGCGGTATTCCAGCGTCAGCAGCGAGCGCACGGTGTCTGCCACGGTGACCTCCTCATTGTAGGCGGGAACGATGATACTGATGGGCAGGTAGTAATCCGAGGGCAGAATGCTTTTGAACATTTCCTGCCGGCGGTGCTTGTACAGCTCAAGTGAGCCGACGACGACCGACAGAAACAGAAAGGTCGAGTAGCCGATCAGATAAGCGATAAAGAAATAGCCCACCCACTCAAGAAACAGCTTTATACCGTCGTACATACTGCGTCCTCCTTTCGCTCCTCCAGCTCCCGCACATCAAAGCGATAGCGCAGGATCTCGGAGGCGTAGCGGTCGTGCCCCTCGATCACGTCGATCAGATCGCGGTAGCCGAAGCCGAGCTGCTCCAGACTTTTTGACGCGTTGAAGCGGATATACCAGTTGGGATGATAGAGGTTCCTCTCCAGCACCGCCGCAGTCTCCGCCCCGGGATAGCTCGCCAGCACCGACGAGGCGATGGCTGCATACTCCCAGCGCGCGTTTTCCGAGGGCGTCGCATAGCGCAGCAGATCGGCGTAGGCGGGCGGATAGGGATAGCGGCCAAGATAGCGCAGACAGGCAAAGCGCACCTCGTCGTCCTGCGCGGGATCGTTGAGGAGCGCGTGTATTTTCTCGCAGTATGCGCCGGAGGAAAAGCGGAAATAGTTGAGCAGCGTCACCTGCATCCACGGCTGAAACGCATCAAACGCCTCCCAAAGCGCGTCGGCAAGCTCCCTTGTGTCGCCCGTGTAGTTCAGCAAGCCGTCGGAGAGGAGCTTGCTGTGATAATAGAGGCTGCTTGCGTCGATGATCCGCAGCGCACGCACAAGGACGGCGGGATCGCCCGCCGTGTAGAGCGCCTGCATGGCATTCTCGCGGCAGTAGATGCTCGATTCATGCAACAGGTCGAGCAGCATCGTTTTCAGCGCCTCGTTCTCCTGCCCGGCGAGAAGCCGGTATTTCCGGATGATATACGGAAAATACGCCGCCTCGATCTCATCGCGGCGGCAGTAATCCTCTGCCAGCGTGATCGTCACACCGTTAAGCGCCGTCAGATAGGAGCGGGTCAGCTCTGGCCGCCTCACGCACAGGCACTCCAGCGCGGCGTCAAAGGCCGCCATGCCGTTCACGCGGCGCAGTCTGCGCTCCATGAAGCGCAGATGCCTCTCGCTGACCGCTCCGGTCTCCGCGAGACGGTCAAGCTCCTGCGAGACCGTCAGCTCAAGGCGGATGCCGTCGCGGAAGAACCGATGCTCCCTGCGCCGCGAAAGGAGCGCCGTTGCAATGTTAAAGAGGATCATGCCGGCGCAGATGCCGAGATAGACGTAGATCAGGATTTGAACAAACACCGGCGTTCTTCCTTTCTCGTGTGTTTTACTGCCAGAGCTTTTGCAGAATGTAGTACGAGGGCTTGAGCCGCTCGTGATAGCTGACCGTATTGCCCCAGCCCTTGAGCGCCGCGGGATAGAGCGGCGTGCGCTCCTGCGCCGCGCCGTCGGTAAGACCAAGGTACATCGTGTCGATGGTGATGTAGTCCACACCGTAGTTTTCATAGTAATCGTCGTGGATGGTCATGCGCGAGGGGTCTGAAAAGTTCAGAAGCTGCCAGGGGAGCTTCAGCTCCACATAGTCGCCCGCGAAGATGAAGTCCGCGAGGGAATCGTAGTCCGGCGCGGCGGGGTTCGCGTTGCCGTAGGCAAGATCGCCCGTCTCGTAGGTCTCAGAGCTTGCCTGCCAGTTGCCCGTGAGCAGCGGTGTCGCCGTCTGGAGCATCAATTCGATGGGCTTGAACAGCGGCGTGTCCGCGTCGGGCGGGTCGAGGTAGGCGTCCGCGTCGTGCGTTTCGTGGTAGAACATGGCGCGCAGCACCTCGTAGCGCTCCTGCACCAGGAGGCGGCTGTTGTCCCTGCCGTCGATGGCGAGGACGAAGTCCACCGGGTCCTCAAAGCGCAGGCCGAAGTTTTCGCAGTAGGTGCTGCCCGTCTTGGGCGTGGTGTCGATGGGGATGTAGAGCGTTTTCTGTCCGTTCGCAAAGCCCTTTTCATAGGCGAGCAGATAGATAAACTTCTCGTCGTATTTCATCGAAAGGGCGCGCGTGCCGGTATCGAAGAGTTTATCCTCCTCCGTCCACTCCGAGAGGTCGCCGTCCACATAGCAGACGCTTTCCTCCTCGCCGGGGTCGAAGGAGAGCAGACCGAAATACTGCTCGTTGGTCTGATAGTCGCTCCAGTACGGCGTGCGCTGGAGATTCACCGCGTGCATGGTGTTCCAGGTGCGCTTGAACCACTCGTCCTGCCAGGTAAAGACGCAGCCGCCCGCGCAGTTTGCCGCGGTGATGTCGCGCCAGCAGTCCACGAGCGCCTGCCCCTGCTCCTGCTCGGACATATGGCCCTGATTGCGTCCGGTGTTCCGGTCGATCTGCGCCATGCCGCGCCCAGTGGAAACGCCGAACTCGGAGATGACGACGGGCATCGTGTGATGCCGCCGCAGGGCGCGCAGATAGGCAAGGTAGGTGTTCGCCGCGCCGGTCTCATCGTAGAAGTCCGATCGGCGCAGCACGGAACCGATGGGCGTGCCGGGACCGGTCTCCGCACGGGAGATGACGGCCTTGCCGTCCCAGATGGGCGTGCGGTCCATCGCCGCGGGGTTGAGGATATAGTTGAGATAGTCGGGATAGTAGGGATACACATGGTAGGAGGCAAACTGACCGGCGAGGAAGGCATCCTCAGTGCGGATGTGCTCCACGTCCACCTGCGCGCACTTCATAAAGAAAGTCGTGATATCCTCCGGGTAGAGGAAGGGGTCGGTGGTCGGCCAGTTGGAAAACGCCACAAGGCGCTGGGTCTTGTAGCGGCGGCTTTCATATGAGACGATCCGATCGCCCACCTGCGCGAGCATGGATTCAAAGGCGGAGGCGTCCTCCGTCGCGGAGAGGTACGTTCCCTGATAGGGCGGCAGATCGGGGTATTTGTGGTTGGTGTAGGTGACGGTCACATCCTCCCACTCCACACCGAGAATATAGCCGATGACCCAGCGGGAAACATCCTTATTGTAAAAGCCCGATCCCGTGCCCCGCCCGAGCGAGATCTTCTTGTTGCCGTGCAGAACGTCGACCAGTGTGCGCCCGTCCCTGACGAAGGTCTCAAGAAAGTCCTTGTCATAGGCGTCGCGGTGGGAGTTTTGGATATAGTCGTTCACCCATACGCCGTGGATGAGCCAGAGCGGTTCCTCGTTCGCCTCCTCGCGCGCGGTGTTGTACTCGTAGAAGGCGTTGTAGAAGTCGTCGTGGAGCGTAATGTAGACGCGCACGGTGTTCGCGCCCATCTCCTGCATCTGGGCAAACCAGCGCAGATAGGTCTCCTTGCTGACGGCGTAGTCCGTCGCCCACTCGCCCGGGATGCCCACGCCGAGGTTCACGCCCTTGACGGTGAACTCCTCCGGTCCCGCGCCGCGGTCCATATAAAGGTGCTGCGCGTCGGTGGACATGAAAGCGCTGACCGGCGCGTCCGGCTGAAGGTCGATGTACCAGCCGAGGTAGTAGCGCGCGGTGTCGTAGGCGAGATAGCCTAAGATCAGGGCGGTGAGCACGATGAGAAATCTTTTCAAGCCGCCGCCCTCCTTTCTCGATGGTGTGGTGGCTCAGTGGTTGAATTTCTTGTTTTTGGATTCGTGGCTGTACTGGCGAAGAATGTCGATATTCTCGTCCATCCACGCGCCGCGCTCGATGCAAAAGCGCTTCATCTGCGCGACGGCAGCCGCGTGTGAGTGCGGGTTGCGCCACGCGGGGGAGAGCATATCCTTTTCGAGCGTGTAGCCCCAGACGGAGAAGTTGCGCTCGACGGCATCGCCGAGCCACGCGGTAACGTCGTCTATGTAGGCGCAGAGATACTCGTCGCTGAGGATGCCCTGACGCAGCTCGCGGTAGCGGTCGATGACGGCGTTTATGAACTTCTCGTCTTTGCTGAGCATATAGTACCAGACATTGTATTGCAGCTCAAAATGCTGCGGCTCTGCGACCGGATGACTGTAGTTGTCACAGGCGGAGTTGAAGTCCCAGATGCACATTTTGTATTTGCCGCGCACATCCCTGTAGATATAGGTGGAAAGCCAGCCCGCATCATAGTTGCAGGTAAACTCGTTGAGGATAAAGTAGTCCACGAAAGAGCTCATGTCCGCCTGCTCCCACCATGCATAGGGCTCGGTATCATAGTCATAGGAGTAGAGTGACTTTTCAAAGTCGGAGAAATCCTGTGCGATCCACGCCGTGCGCTCCGGCGTAAGCCATTTTGTTCCCGGATAGACGATGTCTATATCCTGCAGATTTCGCAGGGCGTATTGGGAGAAGGTCTCGATGTTTTTGACCTCGTTGCCGCTGCCGCGGTCAAGGCGCAGAGCATAGCTCGTCTGCACCGTGTCTTTCGACGGCTCCGTGAGCTTCAAGCGGGCATCCGCGCCGGAGCTGACAGTCTCCGTCATAACATAAAGCCCCTGATACACTCCGTTGAGCAGTACCTCGCAGAAGCGCACATTCGGCGCGTAGTCCATGATCTCGCCCGCAAGATTGTACCACATATAATTGCGGATGAGCGTCTTATCGAGGTACGGCCCATGCAGCGCCCACTCGTCGAAGGCATCCATCCCCAGCATGGCGACATCGCGCGAGGCCGCACCGTCGTCCGTCAGCGTCTTGACAAGATAGCTGTGCTTATCAAAATAGCGCGAGGAGTTGCCTCGCACTCGAATGTCAATGACGCTCTGAAGCGTCGGCGTGTCGGTGGGGTGATTGTTGCCCTCGGCATGATCCACCACCGAGACGGACGCGCGCAGCAGCGTACTGCCGTCTGCGGTCGTGGTGAAAGCATCGTCCTCACGGCCGCTGCCGCCGCTCTGGATGGGCACGCCCGGGATCGCCTCTCCGCCAGTGTCGATGAGAACGAGCGGCAGATGAGAGCAGAGCAGATCTTCTCCGTGGTCGGCACAGGGTGTATAGGCGAGGCGCTCAAGATGCTGATGATAGCGTGGGTGCTCATCGGTCAGCACGGCTGACAGGTTTGTTGCGGATAGGAGGAGCAGCAGCGCACAGGCCGCAAGAGCCATTCGCTTGTATTTCATGTTCGTCTCCGCCCCCCTCTTTCCGGTTTCTCAGTTCGACACCTCGTCGTTCTGCATGACAAGATTGACATAGTCGATACTTCCCAACGAATAGATGCTGCCGGGAATGTCCGGCGTTGTCTGCTCCGCGCGGCGCAGGAGCTTTTGCGTGATCTCGTAGATCAGTTCGACCGTATCCTCCGTCGTGTTTTCCACACGCAGCGTCGCTTTGGCGCGAAAGAGCTTGTAGACCTGCGCCTTGATCGGCTCCTGCTTGCTGCGGTGGGCGCGGATGATGAGCAGCATCCGGTTATCGCTCTTGATGCAGCCGAGCAGCAGGATCACCGCGAAGGTCACAGCGCTGCCGATGCAGGCCACGGCATAATCGCCCACGCCGCAGCAGATGCCGACAATGATGGACCAAAAAATATAAACCGTATCGCGCGAGTCCTTGATGGCGGTGCGGAAGCGGACGATGGACAGCGCGCCCACCATACCGAGAGACAGCGCAATGTTGTTGCCGATGACGGTCATGACCGTCCCCGTCAGCACCGCGAGAATGACGAGTGAGGCGTTGAACTTGCGGCTGTAGATCGTCCCGCGGTGGGAGATGGCGTAGGACAGGAAGATAAAAAAACCCAGCACGGCGGCAAGGACGATATTGAGAAGAATATCCTCCCACGACATATCGCGGGGTGTGGTAAAAAGGTTCAGGATCTGTTGTCTCATGGTGTTTTCCTCCTATAGCCTCGTCTGACATCCGTTTTGGCGGGCAAGCACATATTTGCTGACAGAAAGCTCACTGCGATCCACGCTGTTGATCAGCTCGCGAAGATAATCGAGCAGAAAGCCGTTGTACTTGACCTCAAGCACCACGCAGTACGGATCGAGCACGGGGTTCATGTTCAGCCGCGGCGAAAAGAGGTCGAAGCAGCTCTCAACGGAAACAATGCGGCTGTCAAAGGTAATGCGTATTTTGTTCTCCTTGGCGATAAATGCCTTGCGGTTGTATTCTACGATCGTTTTGGGGCGATAGCACCGGCTGTGCATCAGCGCGTAGCACTCCGCGGCAAAAGACTCCGGATACCGCAGCAGCGGCGCGTAGTCGCCGCGCGTGAGCGCTTGGGCATCCTCCCGTGTCACGCGCAGAGAGCGCTTGAGCTGACTTGCGCCCTGCTTCTGCTTCATCTCCAGCATGGCGAAGTCTGCCGCCGGATCATAGCTGCGCAGGCGCAGCTTGCGCCGCAGCTCTACGCCCGCAGCCTTTTCGTGGAAGTCCCTGTCGTCGAGCGTATCGAAGTAAAGCGAGCGGACAGGGTAGCCGCTTATGCCGTTGTGCGGGTCCTCGTGCATGACCTGCGCGAGCCGATGGCAGGCTTGCAGCGCCTCCGGCAGCGAGATCAGATATTTCTTTTCCTCGCGGAACACGCGGTTCACCGATGCTCCCTCCTTTCGCAGAGAAAAAAACTGACCGCAGTCCTGCTAAGGCAATACCGCAGCTTTCACTGCGCGGTGTTTCCTTAAAAGAGTGCGGTCGGTCGATCATAGGGGCTCTCCCGCTCAGACATATGGCCCTGCAGCATAGTCTTTCGACGATTTTCTATCTTAAACGATTATACAGGGCTGCGCCGCATAAGTAAAGTCCTTTCTGGCATTTCCGGCATTTGGCGTGTGCCGTCGCTTGTGCGGTGGAAGTCCTCTCGTGCGCGGGAACCGGATAGGATCCCCTCACGAAATAATTATAACCCCGCCATGAGCAAAACGCAGGAAATGCAGTAATCGCAATGGTTCCCGGCCATGGCTGTTGGACTTATGCCAATGAGGGGATTTTACTTTGTCTTGGCCTTGGACTTCTTCTGCTTGACCTTCTTGGAGTTGCTGCCCTCAGGGTTTGCATCAGGCTCGGGTTTCACTTTGTCATTTGTATCAGCACCGGAAATCCCTGCTTCGGAGAGGGAAGATGTGGGCTGTTCATCCCAGATAACCTGTTCAACTTTTCCCATTGTAGGCTGAGGTTCGGCCTGCTTACTGTCTGTGGCGGGTTCACCAGTTGTATCAGCAAGCAACTCATCAAGTCGATCCACTACTTCCGCAGGAACAGCAGCCACAGCGGGGAAGATGGAATCGGGATTACTCAGTCCTCCTTCGGGAACTGTGTCTCCTGCGGGTTCTGCTGTGTCTGTTGTGCTGCCTTCACTATGATCTCTGTGACCAGGGCTTCCAGCCTTCTGTACAGACATTTCATCAGCAATGCCAGCAGTGCCGCTGTCAGCATCAGAAAAATGTATGTTTACTCTCATTGAAGCAGCCGCGCACTGATCTCCTGCCCTCCATTTCCGACCGTAAGAGGGCTTCTCACCTATAGTGTCGTTCCATACCTCCCCAATTTGCCGAATCACTATCTCCTGTTGACTGCAAAACCACATCATTCTGAATTTGGAACATTTGGAACGCTGCGTTCTTTTTTATACTGATCCCTCATTCTGTAATACGTTCCCGCACCGATATTCATTTGCCTGCAAGCTGCGGAAATACTCAACTCATTTGCTTCTATTTTGGTCCGCAATTCCTCAAAAAGCTCTGTGTGACGCTCCCTCTGCGGGGCACTCTTGATCTTACGCCAATAACGGTAGTAGGTTGTCTTCCCAATGCTCATCTTCCGGCAGACCTCCGCTACGGTCATCTGTCGTCTCTCCACAAGGTCGAAGCACCGGTGCAGCCCCTCCATAAACCGAGACAGCCGCGCCGCATCTCCGGTGTCCCTGCTTGTCAACAGCGCAAGGTCGGAAAGCACCGCCTGCCAGTGACCTGCCGCCGTGTCAATCTTAGGAGACTTGCAGAGCAAAGTTGCCTGCTGTCGATAGAGGGCAAGTGCCATCTCCACAAACGCACCGGCTGTGCCGCCCAGCTCACCACCCATCTCCACGGTTACACTGTCGTCCGCTCTCACATACGCAAGCAGCTCCCGCAGGACGTTGCCGTCCCCATCGACCTCCGTGTAGACTCTGTCAAAACCCTCCGGCGCTGCGCCCTTTCCTCCGCGCCTGTAATAAAACCTCATGCTGCATCACCTCTGCACGGACTGTACCGCACAACCATGCCAAAGGCAATGCATCGCTTTCGTTGATGCCGCCGACCCTTCCAAGTGCCGCTTCCGCGTGCCATTCAGAGTGCCATTCCGAGTACCGGCGGCACACGGAATCTCTCCATGGCGCAGTTTTTCTCAACCTGCCCCGCAGAAGATGCAAAAAATCCGGTATCGCTCCAAACGGAACAATACCGGATTTTTGTCTGTTTTCAGCCAATGATGCCCGCAAAGGCAGTTACATCAAAGGTTTGCAAGTTTCGAGCCGCTTTGTGAACGCTCAAAAGATCGCTCACATTTCCTTGATGGCAGCCTGAGCGGCGGCGAGGCGGGCGATGGGGACACGGAACGGGCTGCAGGAGACGTAGTTCAGGCCAACGTTATGGCAGAACTCGACGGAAGCGGGATCGCCGCCGTGCTCGCCGCAGATACCGAGCTTGATGTGCGGACGGGTGGCGCGGCCCATTTCGGCGGCCATCTTCACGAGCTTGCCGACGCCCTTCTGGTCGAGGTGGGCGAACGGATCGGACTCGTAGATCTTGTGGTCGTAGTAGGAGTCGAGGAACTTGCCTGCGTCGTCGCGGCTGAAGCCGAAGGTCATCTGGGTCAGGTCGTTCGTGCCGAAAGAGAAGAACTCGGCCTCGGTGGCGATCTCGTCCGCGGTCAGAGCGGCGCGCGGGATCTCGATCATGGTGCCGAC
>ERZ779892.1392-NODE-1392-length-21927-cov-4.898363_pt1 | contig 21927 bp, 17 predicted proteins | sample MGYA00511552_ERZ779892 | MGnify/ENA primary metagenome ERZ779892 (study PRJEB29588, sample SAMEA2154561) | human gut metagenome | biome: human gut; feature: human-associated habitat; material: faeces | place: Denmark | collected 2008/2010 ... | reverse complement strand
TTCTAGGGTCGAGCCCCGTATCTTCACAGTTACAGGTACCTTTATTCAGGTTCTGACCACATACGTTGCAAATACCTTTACAGTCTTCGCTGCATAGAATTTTCGTCGGCCACCCTACCAATAACTCGTTGTAGACCAATTGTTCTACATCTAAGCTATATCCGTCAATATAGTTATTCTCGTCTAAATCTTCTGACTGATCATATGCATCTGACTCTGTATCAATCTTATGCTTGAAGTCAAGTGTCACCTTCACTTCTACATCTTCCAGACATCTGTCACATGGTGCAACTGATGTAATCTCAGCTTTACCAGTCACTTCCAACTTGCGGTCACCTGCATATTCTACAGACAATTCAAGTGGTGTCTTCTCTGTAATTGCATAATCTCCCATCTCAGACTTGAAACAAGTCATTTCAATCGGAACAGATTCATGTATTGCTTTATGCTGCTCAGACAGAACGTCGGATAGGTTTAATATCATAGTATCGTCTCCTATTCACACACTAGACTATTATATCATGTAAAATTATTTTGTCAACAGAAATTTACATTCTTTTAGTCATTTAGTCTTAAACTAATTTTGCTGTTTCACGAGCAATAGCTAACTCTTCGTTTGTAGGAAGGACAATTACTTTTACTTTTGATTCTGGTGTAGAAATTACGGTTGTCTCTCCGTGAACATTCTCATTCTTTTCTTCGTCGAGCTCTACGCCAAGATATCCAAGGTAATCACAGATGTCTTTTCTGAGGTCCGGAGCATTCTCTCCAACACCGGCTGTAAATGTGATTGCATCTACACCGTTCATTGCTGCTGTATAAGATCCGATATATTTTGCAACACGGTATTTGTAAGTATCCATTGCAAGCTGTGCTCTTTCGTTTCCGTCAGCAGCTGCCTGTCTTACATCACGGAAGTCAGAAGACACACCGCTGATTCCAAGAAGTCCTGACTTTTTATTCAGGATATTCAGCATCTCATCTACGCTGATATCTTCATGATTGCAGATGAACTGAAGAACTGCAGGATCAACATCTCCACTACGTGTTCCCATAACAAGTCCTTCCAAAGGAGTAAGTCCCATACTTGTGTCTACGCATTTTCCACCGATAGATGCGGAGATACTTGCACCATTACCAATGTGGCATACAATAACCTTTGCATCTTCTTTTCCAAGAAGTTTTACAGTTTCACCAGATACGAACATATGGCTTGTGCCGTGGAAACCATATCTTCTGATGCTGTATTTCTCATAATACTCATATGGAATACCATATGTATATGCATAATCTGGCATAGTCTGATGGAATGCAGTATCAAACACTGCAACCTGTGGAACACCCGGCATCAATTCCTGACATGCACGGATACCGATCAGATTGGCTGGATTGTGAAGTGGTGCTAAATCACAGCACTCCTCAATCGCTGCAAGTACTTCGTCATTGATCAGAACCGCAGAAGAAAACTTCTCCCCGCCATGTACCACACGATGACCGACCGCTGCAATCTCATCCAGATTTTTGATTGCACCAAGCTTCTCATCTAACAGATACTGCAGTACAAGCTTTACTGCTGCGCTATGATCCGGCATCGGTGCCTCAATCTGAATCTTCTCCTTACCAGTTGCCTGATGTGTCAGCGAACCATCCAATTTAATTCTCTCACAGATTCCCTTCGCAAGCACCTGCTCTGTCTCTGAGTCGATCAACTGGTACTTGAGGGAAGAACTACCACAATTAATTACTAATACCTTCATATTCTCACGCTTTCTCTTACTATTCTATTTCTGGTCAAGTGCCTGTGCCTGAACCGCTGTAATCGCAACAACACCGACGATATCATCTGCTGAACATCCTCTGGACAGATCGTTGACCGGCTTTGCAATACCCTGTGTAATCGGACCATATGCATCTGCCTTTGCGAGACGCTGTACAAGCTTGTATCCAATATTTCCAGCATCCAGATCCGGGAAGATCAATACGTTTGCCTTTCCGGCTACGTCGCTGCCCGGTGCCTTGGAAGCAGCTACTTCCGGCACAATTGCCGCATCACTCTGCAATTCACCATCACACTTCAGGTTCGGACATTCTTCATTGACAATCCTACATGCCTCGATCACCTTATCGATCTCTGGATGATGTGCACTTCCCTTTGTTGAATGGGATAACATTGCCACAATTGGTTCTGCCTCTACCAGAAGTTCAAATGACTTTGCAGAGCTCTCTGCGATTGCTGCAAGCTCTCTCGCATCCGGGAACTGATTTAATCCTGCATCTGAGAAAATGAATGTTCCATGCTCACCCATCTCACAGTTTGGTACTACAACTAAGAAGAATGCAGATACCAGCTTTGTATCCGGTGCAGTCTTTAAGATCTGCAATGCTGCACGCAATACATTTGCAGAAGAATTCACTGCTCCTGCAACCATTCCATCTGCATCGCCTGCCTTTACCATGATACAGCCAAAATACAGGACGTTTGTTAAAAGCAGTTCCTTTGCTTCTTCCGGCGTCATACCTTTCTTCTTACGAAGTTCTACCAAAATGGATACATAATCGTTTAACTTGTCGCAGTCATATGGATCTACGAATTTCGCGCCTGTCAGATCCAGTCCATCTGCTTTCTTTATAATCGTCTGTTTGTCACCAACTAAGATTATGTCGGCAATTCCTTCCTGCAAAATCTTATGCGCCGCCTCTAATGTACGCATATCTGCAGTTTCCGGTAATACAATTGTTTTCTTGTTTTGTTTTGCTCTTTTTTTAATTGAATCAATAAATGCCACTGCTCTTCTCCTCTGCTTTTATAGTTTCAACTCATATCTTTCTACATTATAAACAAATCAAGGTTTGTATACAACCAAAAATCTGTAAATAAATGTCTTTTTTCACGTACAATTTTAATCTTTATTTGAGAATCTCAAGACTGCATATCATCCACCGCCGGATTGTCCACCACCAGTCTGCCACGACCATGTTTTTTGCCATAATACATCGACTTATCCGCACGGTTTACAAGGATATTAGTATCCCTACAGATCGTCGGATATGCAGACAGGCCAATACATACATTGACTGGAATTTCCTTGTCATCATACTGCACGATTGTCGTCTGGATCTCTTTATGCATTTCCTCTAAGATCGGCAATGCCTGCGTTTCATCGTAGCCCGGCAATACAAGCAGGAATTCCTCGCCTCCATACCGGCAGGCAAATCCCCCATGTGCCCTTGCAAATTTATCGTCAATGGATGCCACCATCTTGATGACCTTATCACCGGCAAGATGTCCATATGTATCATTGATATTCTTGAACTTATCAATATCAAACAGTGCCACAGATAACGGCTGTTGTTTCTTCGTCGCTTCCTCTGCCGCCGCTGCAAACAACTGTCCGAAATAAACACGGTTGTAAATCTGTGTCAGACCATCCTTGCGCGCCATATCCTGTGTCTGTAAATAAAGCTTTGTACTCTTGACAGATACATTATATTCCACCAAGCAGGTTTCATAGTACGAGATTCCCTTATCGAAAAAATTCTCCTCATTGGATGCGATCAGCATCATACCATACTGCTTGTTGTCGTTGATCATCGCAAGCTTCACCAGACTCTTGATATTTGTCTCACCAATAAAACGCAGCTCCTTTAATTCATCCCCGACCAGCAGCTCCGTCGTCTTCCGGCTCTCGGCAAAATCCGAATAAATCTTCTCAAAATCCTTGCGCAGACGGCGTTCCATTGAAGCATAATCCGTCTTGATAATACAGATTCCACGATTGTCCGAATTAACCGCTCCATCCATATACACCGCACAGAGCTTTGGATTCTTTACGTCCATGATTGCATCGACGATCACATTGATATTCTTGTTGATATCAAACGAAGACGCCATATAACGCATGATTTCCGTCTGGGACTCGATTTCCCGGTTTGCCTGTTCCAGATCATTCACGACCCGTGCCAGCTCAATCTTCTGGTAATTCACACGTTCATTTACATTCTTTACCTTTTCCTGATACTCTTCGAGCTTTGCATTCTTATCCTGTATATCATTCCGTTCCAACACAAGCTGGGTATAATACGCCTCATGTGCATCGTTTGAATATTCGAGAAGTTCCGTCACAAACAACAGTGTCACGACAAAGATTGCAAGCACCAGCACATAACAGAACCAGAATGTCTCTCTCCGGAACTGCAATGACAGGCACAGATTGATAAACATCGGTATAAGCAACACCATCTTGCGGACTAAAATCGTTCCCTTGTCATAGTGTGAACCAAGAATAATGAATTCCAATGCAAGCAGGAACAAAATCATAAACATACCGACAAGCAGCACGCCCTCGTACGGAACAAATGATACGAAAATACTGTATGTAGTAATCTCAATCAACCGGAAAGTCGTCAAAAACTTCATATTCTTAAACACGCCCATGTGATAAAATACACTGTCAAGCAGTGCAAACACAAACACAACGGTTGCAAATGTCACGCAGACCGGCGTGTTGTCGGTGAACTTCATGACGCGTGACAACACGGTGAGCAAAACCATAAATACATAAAAAATCTTATGATATACTGTGTAATTTTTAATGAGATTTTCCGTAATATCCTGCATGTCTAGTTCTCCCAATAAATATCGATCACAGCCCCTTCATCGATCGGCTGTATAAATTCTGCATGTATGCCATTTACATTTGTAACAAGGCGCTTTCCATGCATCGTAGAAAGATCAAACGGATATACATCCAGAATATCCACAAATGTATAGCTCTGTTTTCCTGTCAAAGTGACAGGTGTTTTATTGACTACAACCGTGATTGCCCGGCTTACAGCTGGTGCTGGCTGTGGCTGCGGTGTCACATTCTGCTCCGCCTCTGTTTTACTTGTATCTTCCGTCACAGGTTCTGTGACCGCTGCTTCGTCTGCAACTTCCACGATCTCATCGTCCGGAATAATCGTTTCTTCCTTCCGGGTGACAAATTCTACTTCAAAATTCTCATAAATCTTCTCATCTTCATCGGCAATCTGATGGTTGACATACGCATAAAAATCCGTCGTCAGATCCATAAATGTGCGCAACTGTCCCACGGTATAATAATTTCGCATACAGACATCATCCCCATCCTGAATCTGATACATGGACGATGCAAATTCACCATTCACGGTTGCAAATTTCGGACAGGATACTTCGTTTCCATTCACCTTAAAGGTCAGCATGCCCGCATATTCCGGAAGTGTCGATAATTCAATCTCCGCAGATTTGCCCTTTGTAGACGGCTGAATCCGGATGTTATCGTTCGCCTCAATCACTGCGTTCATACCAGCGGTCTTTCCGTTCTGGGTGATCACCGCAGCTTCCCCGCTGTACCCACGCACGATCCGTGTCTTTTCATTTATCTTAAATGTGATATCATCGCCGCGCTTCGGGAAGATATCTTCGTTTGGAATACCGTACTGTACTGCCGCATCAAAGATTGTCAGCTTATCATTGTTATACAGCTTCACACGTTCGCCATTTACGTTGACAAAGATGAAGTTATTCTTCTGATCAAAGAAGTTCAAACAGATACCGATTGGTGTCACATAGAGCGGATCTTTCTTGATCCCCTCTACCTGAAAATCAATCGTATTCATCACTTCTTCGCCACGCAGAGCTACACGCTCTGCCGGAAGGTCAAGATCCTCTGCCAGTGTATCTGTAAATCCAGGCAGTTTTCCACCACCGCCGACTACAAACACCGCGCTGACGCTTGTTCCACCATTTAACTCAATGATTTTATCCGCGATCTTCTTCGAGATTCCTTCTTTTACTTCCTCCGTCGTCTGATAGATCTCCTCCGGAGTAATCTTATGGGAGATTCCCATAATATCTTTATATGTAACTGATTTCCGACGCGCACTGACCGTCTTTAACTTCTCTGCCGTCTGGAAATCAATCAGATATTTCTTTACCAGTGCCTCGGTCAGCTCGTCTCCGGCTGCCGGGATCATACCATACGCAATCACGCTTCCATCTTTTGTGATACAGATATCGGACGTTCCGGCTCCGATATCAATCAGTGCAATATTCAAAAGGCGGTACTGCTCTGGAATCGCTACCGTCATCGCCGCGATTGGCTCCAATGTAAGATTCGTCACATACAATCCAGCCTGCTCCACAGCCGCATACAGACTATCCACAACCTCTTCCGGGAGAAATGTTGCAAGCACATCTGCTGCAATCTTCGTTCCCTTGTGTCCTTCCAGATTCGTGATCTCGTAATTGTTCAGGAAATATTTCACAACGGTATAGCCAACACAGAAATATTTCGTTGTCTCATGACTCTCGTTTAATTCCTGCAGAATCTCATTGTGCGCCTGCTCCACGCCGATCAGATCGATCGAATGGATATATTCCTGTGTAATAACTGTATTCTCAGAGAATTCATACTCCCCGTGTCCGATCGCAGTTTTTAAGACACGACCAGCCGCCGCAATGCATACATCATGCAATTTGCGTCCGCCTAACTGTTTCTCTAACTGTTGTTTTACCTCGACAATATCCTGACTGACCTTCGCGATATCATGGATCTGTCCATCGATCATCGAACGGGTATCATGGTATTTGACAGCCATCGCAACTACATGAAACCGCTCCTGTTCTCTGTATCCGACTGTACCGACGATACTCCGCGTACCGATGTCCAGTCCAAATATTAAAGGTTCCGGATATTTCACTGTTGCCACGCCTGTTTCCTCCTGAAATTAGTCTGTTTTCCCATGATTAATTAAAATTATAGCATCTCCAAGTAAGATATTCAACCTATCTTTTAGTTGTTTTGATGAATTTTCATAGTCTAATTGATTATTTATAGTGAAATCTGCATATTTTCTATAATATGATTCCGGTTCCTGACTGTGGAACATCGCACGGCAGCGTTCCTCGGTATAGCCGCGCTGTTTCATCAATCGTTTGATCCGCGTCTCCTCATTGACATAGATATACCAGATTTCATCGCAGATCTCCTTATATCCATCCTGAATCAGAAGTGCCGCCTCGATCACATAGATCTTCACGTCCTGCTTCCGTTTCTCCTCGATGTCTTTCCGAATCCATGCCTTCACAGCCGGATGCGTAAGTGCATTTAACTGTGCAAGCTTTTCTTTGTCAGCAAACACGATCTGTGCAAACTTCGCCCGGTCGATTGCATATGGTTCCTCTGCCTGCAAAATCTCCGTGCCAAACGCTTCCACAACCGCCTGATATACTGTCTGTCCCGGCTCCATCAGCGTATGGGCAAGCTTATCGGTCTCGACAATATATGCCCCATATAAATTAGACAGGTCATATAATATTTTACTTTTTCCAGAGCCAACGCCTCCAGTAATTCCTAATATCAGCATTCTGAATCTCCCTGAATGTCCTTACTTCGCATCATACCAGCTGTCACCAACATTTGCATCCACAAGAAGCGGCACAGCAAGGTCTGCCGCATGCATCATCTCTTGCACCAAAATCTTCTGTACGATCTCTACCTCTTCCTTCTTTGTCTCGATGATCAGCTCATCGTGGATCTGAAGTACAAGCTTTGACTGCAAATGTTCTTTTTTGAGCCGACGATTCACACGAACCATTGCAATCTTGATAATATCCGCCGCAGTTCCTTGTACCGGGGCGTTCATTGCCGCACGCTCGCCAAAACTCCGTGTCATAAAGTTCGAGGAAGCAAGCTCTGGAATCGGGCGTCTCCGTCCAAACATCGTGACCGTATAGCCGTTTTTCTTCGCATCTTCCACCGTTCGGTCTAAAAATTCCTTAACCTTGCCATAGGTTGCAAAATATTTCTCGATATAGCCCTCCGCTTCCTTTCTGGAGATATCGAGATCCTGTCCTAGACCAAAGGAGCTGATGCCGTAAACAATTCCAAAATTTACCGCCTTTGCTTTCCGGCGAAGGGTACTGTCCACCTGATCGAGTGGCACATCGAATACCTGTGATGCCGTGATCGCATGGATATCCTCATCCGCCTGATATGCCGCAATCAAAGCCGCATCACCGGACATATGTGCAAGCACACGCAGCTCAATCTGGGAATAATCAGCATCAACAAACACCGATCCTTCCTCCGGAATAAAGACCTTACGGATTTCTCTGCCAAGCGGCATACGCGTCGGGATATTCTGCAGATTCGGATCTGCCGAACTGATACGTCCTGTCACAGTTACCGTCTGATGGAACTTGCCATGAATTCTTCCATCTGCCCGGATATAACCAGCCAATCCCTCTGCATAGGTGGAATTAAGCTTCGTAAGCTGACGGTATTCTAAGATCTTCGGTATGATCGGATGTGCATTTTTAAGCTTCTCTAACACCTCTGCACTCGTCGAATATCCGGTCTTTGTCTTCTTTCCATTTTTTAATCCAAGTTTCTCAAATAAAATCTCGCCAAGTTTTTTCGGAGAATTGATGTTAAATTCTTCCCCCGCCATTGCATGAATCTCTGCGGTAAGCTCCTCGATCCGTGTACGGAGTTTTTTCCCATACTGATGCAATGCCTCACCATCGACGCGGATACCATTTTTCTCCATCTCATATAACGCATACAGACAAGGAAGCTCCATCTCATCATAGAGTGATTCCATTCCTGTCTCTTTTAATTTCTCTCGCAAAACTGACTTTATCTTATATGGCACAATCGCCTGATATGCCATCCATTTTTGTACTCTTTCATCTTCGAAGGAGAAATATCCTAGTTTCTCCTTGCCAAGCATTTCCTTCTCTGACGGCAGCGTCACGTCCAGATACACCTTTGCAAGCGTATCGTATTCATATTCTGACTGATTTGGCTGTAACAGATATGCCGCAAGTCCAGCGTCAAATACTGCATCTTCCTCATGAAAATCCAAAAATGAAAGCAGCTTTTTCACGTGCATACATGCTAACTGCACCTGATAATCCCGGCTCAACGCAAGGAGATTGTCTGCAACCATCGCCTCCGTGATAAACATCATAAACCGAATCAGATAGACATGCTCCAAATCCATACAGACCGCAACGCCAAGTGCTTCTCCATCCTGTGTGATCCACGCAAAGGAAACTTCCTTCGCCTTTTGCAGCTTTGCAAGCAGAGCGTTGTAACCGTCAATATCATCGATCAATACTGTCTCGAAGGTCAGTTCTTCCTTCTTCTCAACCGAGAACCGCTTATAAAAGCTCTTTAACTCTAAATCTTCAAATAACGTATATGCCTCGGCATTAAACGGATCGTGATACGTTGCCTCTGAAAATTCAAATGGAATCGGGCAGTCCAGCTTGATCGTTGCAAGCGTCTTAGACAGGTATGCCAGATCTTTGTTCTCGATCAGATTCTGTTTCATCCTGCTTGCCTTCATGCTGTCCACAGCCGCATAGACACCATCTAAGTCACCATACTCCGCAAGCAGCTTTGCCGCTGTCTTCTCACCGATTCCCGGCACACCTGGAATATTATCCGAAGTATCACCCATCAGACCTTTCATATCTATGAAAATCAACGGTGTTACTCCATAGGTTTCCACCACATTTTTTGCATAATAATCCTCGACCTCAGTCTTACCATGCTTTGTCTTCGGGATGCGTACGAGCACGGTATCTGTCGCAAGCTGCAACAGGTCACGATCACCAGATAGAATCGTAACGGCAAAGCCTTCGCGCTCACCCTTCTTTGATAACGTACCGATCAGATCATCCGCCTCAAAGCCTTCCTGTTCCACGATTCGGATGTGCATTGCCTGCAGAATCTCCTTGATTCTCGGCATCTGCTCATGCAGTTCTTCCGGCATACCCTTTCGCGTTCCCTTATACGCCTCATACATCTCATGGCGAAATGTTTTCTTCTTTAAATCAAAAGCAACACAAATATGTGTTGCCTGTTCTTCCTCGATTACCTTCAAGATTATATTTAAAAAACCATAAATCGCGTTGGTATGTCTCCCGTCATTCGTTGTCATATCCGGGATTCCGTAAAACGCACGATTCATGATGCTGTTTCCGTCAATCAATAATAATTTATTCATCGCTCTCCGTCTCCTCACTTTCCGGGTGGGTTAATTGATATTCACGTAGTTTTTCATAAAAGGTTGATTCCTTCGGTTTCTGTGCAATCTGCACTTCCTGTACAATATCATTTAAGCAAACGGACATCTCCAAACCAAATGTATCGTAAAAATAAGTATCCCCCTGTGCTTCCAGTTTCATCCGCTGTTCGATATTATATACCTTATCCAGACATTGATTGTATACAAAAAACAAAAATACGACTGCCACTCCAAACACAAGTCCAAATGTGGAGAACTTGAAACGTTTCGCCTGCTTTACACGGTGTTCCAGACGATTCAGTTCATTCTCCAGATCCTTTGCAAAATTCTGTGACAGTTCCTGGTTGTTATCGACCTGATGCATGCCAACGATCAACGTATAGTAAATCTCCAGCTCTTCCCTGCAATTCTTGCAGTACCGCATATGCTTTACAAAATCCGGGATCACATCGTCCGGAAGTTTCTTCTCTATGAATGCCATAATATTTGATTGTGCTTCCAAACATGTCATAACTTACACCACCTGTCATAATCTCTGCCAAAAACAAAGAACCTAGATCGAAACGGATCTAGGTTCTTCAAAATGTGTATCTTAGTTATCGATCAGCTTTCCTTCACCATTCCAGCTATATAACTTACGAATCTCCTCGCCAACCTTCTCTGATGGATGCTCAGAAGCAAGTTTTCTAAGAGCCTTGAAGTGAGCCTGTCCACCTGCGGAAGACATATCAAGCAGGAAGTCTTTTGCAAATGTACCATCCTGGATATCCTTCAGGATCTTCTTCATTGTCTTCTTTGTCTCTTCTGTTACAAGCTTAGGACCTGTGATGTAATCACCATACTCAGCTGTGTTAGAGATAGAATATCTCATGCCTGCGAAACCTGACTGGTAGATCAGATCTACGATCAGCTTCATCTCATGGATACACTCGAAGTATGCATTTCTCGGATCATATCCTGCCTCGCAGAGTGTCTCAAAGCCTGCCTGCATGAGTGCGCACACACCGCCACAGAGAACTGCCTGCTCACCGAAAAGATCGGTCTCGGTCTCGGTGCGGAAGGTTGTCTCAAGCACACCAGCTCTTGCTCCACCGATGCCAAGTGCATAGGCAAGCGCCAGATCCTGTGCCTTGCCGGTCGCATCCTGCTCTACAGCGATCAGACACGGAGTACCCTTTCCTGCCTGGTACTCGGAACGAACGGTATGTCCCGGAGCCTTCGGAGCGATCATGGTAACATCGACATTCTTCGGCGGTATGATACATCCGAAATGAATGTTGAATCCATGTGCGAACATTAACATATTGCCTTCCTCAAGGTTCGGCTCGATGTCGTTTTTGTAAAGATCCGCCTGCTTCTCATCATTGATCAGGATCATGATGATATCGGCTTTCTTTGCTGCCTCTGCAGCTGTATATACTTCAAATCCCTGCTCCTCTGCCTTCTTCCAGGACTTGCTGCCCTTGTAGAGACCAATAATGACCTTGCATCCGGAATCTCTTAAGTTCAATGCGTGTGCATGTCCCTGGCTTCCGTATCCAATGATGGCAATGGTCTTACCATCCAACAGTGAAAGGTTACAGTCTTCCTGATAAAATATTTTTGCTGACATATCTTTTTCCTCCATTTTTTATACATAGCAGCAGCATCTGTGATGTCTGCCGCTCGTTCACAATTAGTATGTATTACAAACTCTGCAGATGTCCGTTTTCGTCGATCATCTTCACATCGGCAGTTCCTCTGGACAGACCGGTAATTCCCGTTCTTGCCAGTTCCAGGATCTCATACCCCTGCAGCAGATCCAGAAATGCATCCAGCTTATCCTGATGCCCGGTAAGCTCAATCACCATGGAATCGTGTGTCACATCGACAATCTTGCCGTGGAAAATCTCCGTCACATTTAAAATCGGCTGGCGTTCCGTATCTCTGGCGCGTATCTTGACCATAATCAGCTCGCGCGTCACAGACGAGCCCGGCTCCAGCTTCTTAATGTCAACCACATCCTCAAGCTTGGCAAGCTGCTTTTCAATCTGCTCTAAAATCTGTTCATCCCCGCTCGCCACAATCGTAATCCGCGTATAGCGCGGATCCGCTGTCACTCCCGAGGAAAAACTGTCAATGTTGTAGCCTCTGCGGCTGAACAGCCCCGAAATATGACTCGTCACACCCGGATTATTCTCGACCAGAAGCGATAATACCTGTCTTCTCATTTAAGAAAACCTTCCTTACTATCTGAAATTACACATCACACTTACCATTGATAATAACAATGTACATTTTTTTTGTCAATATCCGAACAAAAAATGGGTATACCTATTAGGAATACCCAAAATAACTTAAAAACTTCTCAATACTTCCGTAATCATCCAGATAACCGCTGCCGCAGTCAGCCATCCCCCAATCGTGCGGGTGCGCTTCTCGGCCTCCGGCTTACCCCGGTCATCTTTTCTTGTACATGCCCCGGGAGCTGCCACCATGAGCAGCCCCGTGAGTAAAAGAACCATTTGTATCAAACGCATCATAATCTGCTCCCTGTTGCTATATCATAACTCCGGATCCCTCTTTGTTCTTCTCGATAATATGATTGAGCTTGCGGAACGGAATTGCCACTACAAGTCCGATAAACAGTGAAATCAATACATAGATACCGAGCGCTCCGAGATCCTTCCAGTAATCCATCTTATATAGACCGCCGATCGTCTCTCGCATGGCATTCATGCCGTACGGGAACGGCAGATACTTATAGAGCATCTGGTATACCTTCGGCAGCGTCTCAATCGGGAACGTACCGCCGGCACCGGCCACCTGGATTACCATGACCACAATCGCGAGCGCCTCACCGACATTGCCGAATGCCACGGTCAGTGAGTAAATAAACAGGGTAAATACCAAACTCGCCACAGCGCCTGCCAGCCAGAATAATACCGGGTGATGGCACTGGATTTTAATATAAAACAGGTTGCCCAGAACCGTTAAAAGCGTCTGTGTCTGCCCCACCAGGAAAAAGATCATGTATCTTCCGAAATACTCCTGGTACGGCTTCACATTTTCGACGCCCTCCACCGGATGTACCTTCACGTGAATGATCGCAACCAGAATCAGCGCTCCTACCCAGAGAGCGAGGATCGTGTAAAACGGAGACATCGCCGAGCCGTAGTTTTCAATCTCATAGATACCGACCGTCTCCAGATTTACCGGGGAAGAAATAAAGGCTCCCAGCTCCTCCGGATTACTCTTTACGATTTCAAGCAGCTCCTGATACTGATCATTCTGCTGTAAGCTTACCAGATCCGCCGTGACGCTGTTTAGCTTGGCGAGAAGTTCCTGCGCCATGGACAGTGATCCGCCAAGGCTGTTGCTTCCACGCTCAAGCGTGCTTTGATAATCGGAAAGTGCATTCTCCACACCGTTAAAATCGGCATCTACGCCGTCTAAAATACCCGCTGCGGCAATCATGGATTGCTGCATGGAGCTCATTGTGTTCTCTAACTTCGGCTTGACATTGTAAGCAAAATCATTGCGCAGTCCATCGACCGCTTTCTGGCAATTTGCAATCTCCGTCACAATTTTATTACTGAGATTCCTTACCGTCTCCATCGATGTATCGGCATTGTTCTCCAGCGCTGTCAGGTCCGCAGTGATGGTATCCAACTGCGTGCGGATTGCATTAATCTGCGCCTGCATATCCTCCGGCGCCGTATCCTCCCACCCGGATACCGAAGTATCAAACAGCTGCCTCACGTATGGCATCATCGCCGATAAGCCCTGTACCGTGACAGAAGTGCCCTGGGAATACTCCGAGAGACGGTTTAACGCATTGGTAATGACGGACGACACATTATTTAACGAATCGTTCATCATGTCAAAGCTGTACGACACCATATCCGCCGTCGAACTCACCGTGCTGTTGCCCGCAACCAGCAGACTCTCCATGCTGTTGATGGATGCCTGACCGTTGGAAACCATGTTGTTCACATTCGGAAGCATGGTCTGACTCGCCTCCACAATACTCTGGGCGGAATTCATAATGCTGACAAACGAGTTCAATATATTGATGTAACTCTGCAGGTCGCTGCTTAAATTATTGAGTCTTACCAGAACACTCTCCGCCGGATCGGAATCTTCCGCATCCACATCCGAGAGGGCGTTCGTCACCTTCATCGTGGTCTCTGCAAGCGTGCTCACCACCGTGCTGTTCACCTGCTCCTGCACAGCCGTCTTGGCCTTCTGTGTGATCTTGGAGGCAATGGCGTTCTTCTTGGCATTCTCATAATAGATAATATCCGGATGATCCACCTCTCCGCCGAGGAAACTGATCATATCTTCCGTAAAATTCTCCGGGATGATGAGCGCCGCATAATAACTTCCATCATAGACGCCGTCGATCGCCTCATCGGTCGTATCCGTAAACACCCAGCCCATCGTCGTGTTCGACTCAAGCGCAGAGATGACACTGCTTCCGACATTTACACTGTTCCCTAAAATTGTGACTCCCTCGTCGTCCGACGCCACCGCGATCTTAAGATTTCTGGTTGCGGACGGTCCGTACGGATCCCAGTTTGACAAAATATTAAACCATGCATACAAAGACGGCAGAATACAGAGTCCCAGGATCACAACGACAGCCACCACGTTGGTGCTGATGCGCTTGACATCGGCGAAAAAAATCTTAAATATATTACGCATTCTCCTTCACCTCCGTGTCCGCATCTTTCTGTGCATCTGCATCTTCCACAGCCTGTGCATCCGCATCTTTCTGTGCATCTGCATCTTCTACAGCCTGTGCATCCGCATCCTTTTGTTTCTCTGTCTCTTCCGCAGTCTGTGCCTTTTCCACAGTCTGCGTTTCTTCCCCGGATGCCTTAGTCTCAATCAGCCGGGTCTCCGCCTCTGAGTTTAATCCGTCGTCAATCCTCTGAATCACATTTCTGAGATTTCCCGGAACATTATCAATCTCCAGTCCGATGAGGGAATCCACGCGTGTCCCCTCGTCGTTGATCTCGCTTAACTTTTCCTGAAGGTTATAGTCCATATACTCCACCAGAATCAGATAGGCTGCCAGCAAAAACAGCGATACAATCCACAGAATCAGAAACACAACCTTATTGCTCTCTGTCCAGAACAGAAGGAACAGGAAGATCAACGGAATAATAATAATACACTTTAAACCGATACTGATTCTCTTTTGATTCTTCTCGTGAATCTTGCGCTCATACGTCACGAGCATCTCATACATCTGTTCGTATTTTTCTTTCTTTTCCATAAAATCTCCCATTTCCTACATCATTTCCGTATCTTCCATACGCTTTTCTACAAAATGATTGATCTTCACAAACGGAAGCCGGATCACAAGACCAATCAGAAGCGCCGCCACCGCAAAAAGCAGCAGTTCTCCCAGATACTTCATATAATCGCTTCCGTACATACCGCCAATCGTCTCACGCATTGCGTTGATGGCATACGGGAACGGGAAGAAGATATAAATCTTCTGATAAATCTCCGGAAGCGTCTCAATCGGGTACGTTCCGCCGGAACCTGCAATCTGGATAACCATGACTACGACCGCCGCCGCCTTGCCGACGTCGCCGAAAGCCAGCGCCATCGCATAGATAAACAGCGTAAAGGTAAAGCTTGCCAGTGCTGCCGTCAGCCAGAATAAGCCCGGATAGAGGATCTGGCAGTGGAGCAGATAAATATCTCCCAGAACAATAATCGCCGCCTGGATCTGCCCACACACAAAGAACAGCAGATATCTTCCGAAGAACAACTGATAGGACTTCGGGTTGGAAAGCCCTGCGGTATCCGGCTTCACTTTGATCAGTGCCACCAGAATCGTTCCTCCTACCCAGAGGGCAAGCACGGAATAGAACGGCGTCATCGCCGATCCGTAATTTGCAATCGCGTAGATCTCCTGTGTCGTCACCTGTACCGGTTCTGCAAAGAAGGCGCCGTAATCCTCCGGATCACCCTGCAAAAACTTCAGCAGTGCATCTACTTTTTCATCATCTTCCGCACTCTCCAACCGGTTGATCAGTTCCGTCAGCTTTGTGCTCACGTTGTCAATCACGGTCTGGATCTGCTCAAGGCTCTCCGTCGTGTCACTGACCGTTGTCTGAATTCCGTCAAACACCACGCCCATATCATTTACTGCGGTATTTAAGTTATCCAGAAGCTTTGTCACATTGCCGAGCATCTGCGATACACTGTTTAACACTCCGTCCATCTGCGGAACAAGACTGTTGGTATACATATTCTTCAGATTGGTAATCGACTCGCTGCAGTTGTTTAACACCTGTGTCACGCTTGCCACAGATCTGTTCACCATATCCGCAACAATCTGACCGGAGCCGTCTGTACCACCGCCCTGCTGGAGCAAAGCATTTAATGCATTCTGAATATCCTCAGCACCATTGTTCATGCTGTTTAAGGTATTTAAGATCTCCTGAATCTGCTGATTCACCTCATCGGACACGATCGAATCTATGGAACCGCTCCCCTCCGTGGAGCCTGTTCCTTCTGTGGAGCCTGTTCCTTCTGTGGAACCTGTACCCTCCGTGGAGCCTGTTCCTTCCGTGGAGCCTGTGCCCTCCGTGGAGCCTGTGGTTCCCGATGAATTTGCCGCCTGATCTGCCAGACTCTTCTTCAACTGGTTTAACTGTCGGATCAGTTCCGCCGTATCGGTTGCCGTCTTGTTCAGATTGTCTGCCGTAGACTGCGCATTCTGCGCCAGGTTCGCGTTGTTGATATCCGTTGTGATGGAATTGATCGAATGATTGATGCCATCCAGTGTCGTCTGCACATTGCTGCTGAAATTCTCCAGTGAAGTTTTCGTGGAATTCAGATTGCTCTGCGAATTCTGGAAACTCTTCTCGCCATTCTGAATCTGGCTGCTGAGCTTCGGCAGTTCTCCGTCTGCGGTTTTGATCTCTGCCTCCAGCACTGCATTCGCCGAAATAAACTCATCAATCATATCACTGTAACCGATCAGATTGTTGTTCAGGTTGGTCAGTTTGCCCTCAAATTCGCTGAACACATCCTGATTCTCCATCTCAGAGGACAGTTCGTTCGTCTGTGTAAAAATGGTACTTGCAACCACCTCGATAAACTTCTCGTTGATGCTCTGCTTTACCGTCGATACAGCGGTATCCGTAATCTTGGTTGCAACCGCATTCCGTTTTTCATTCTCATAATATGTGATCGTCGGATTCTTAAAGTTCTCCTTGAACACATTATACATACTGTATGTAAAGCTATCGCTGATGATGACAGCCGCGTAGTAATCTCCGTTCCTGACACCTTCAAGTGCGGCATCCGAATCCTCAAGGAACACCCATCCGATCTTGGTATTCTCCTTCAGTTCCTCCACAACTTCATTGCCCATGTTCTCTGTCGTTCCATCCGAAAGGGTGTATCCTTCATCCTCCGACACGACCGCAATCTTGATATTGGAAGTATTCGCATAAGGATCCCAGTTTGAATAGATGTTAAACCATGCATACAGCGATGGAATGACACAGAGTCCCAGCGCAATAATCATTGCGAATGGATTCTTCACCAGTCCCTTAATGTCTTTTGCAAAAATACGCCATATATTCTTCATATAAATATTCCCGTTTCCCTTTCGTAGTTCCCTTTGCGTTCAAAAATCGCTAATATTATACCGTATATTGCTGTAAATTGGAACATACAAAATTCAGATGCTGTATAATACCGATACCAAAAAATCCTGCTTTCCTGTTACATAAAAAAACCTATCTCATATGGGTTGTCCCACATACGAGATAGGTTCTGTCTGCTGTTCCTTAAGCTACCTTGCTCTTAGCCAGCTCTGCCAGTGCTGCAAATCCCTGTGCGTCGTTTACAGCCATCTCTGCTAACATCTTGCGGTTGATGTCCACACCAGCTACCTTTAATCCGTGCATCATCTGGCTGTAAGAAATACCATTCATTCTTGCAGCTGCGTTGATACGTGCGATCCATAACTGACGGAACTGTCTCTTCTTCTCTTTTCTGCCTGCATAAGAACTTGTTAAGGCTCTCATGACAGACTGCTTTGCTACACGATACTGCTTGGAACGTGCGCCTCTGTAACCCTTTGCTAATTTTAATGTTCTATTATGCTTTTTCTTAGCGCCTAATCCGCCTTTTACTCTTGCCATTTTGCATTCCTCCTTAACTTATTCCTATAAATATGGTAAAATCTTCTTCATGTTCTTAACGTTTGTTGCATCGGTCATTGCCGGCTTACGAAGATTTCTCTTGTTCTTGGTTGTCTTCTTGGTTAAGATATGTCTCTTGTAAGCTTTATTTCTTTTTAACTTTCCTGTTCCTGTTACTTTGAAACGTTTTGCAGCTGCTCTGCTGGTTTTCATTTTTGGCATGATATGTTCCTCCTTAATTATGATTTTTTCTCTGCCAACACCATGCTGATGCTTCTACCTTCAACTTTTGGTGCTTTTTCCACTACTGCTATTTCGCCGAGGCTTGCGGCAAAATCATCCAAAATGTGCTTGCTCGCATTCATATGAGCCATCTCACGTCCGCGGAAGCGCAATGTGATCTTCACCTTGTCTCCCTTGCTAAGGAACTTTTTCGCAGCGTTCATTTTGGTGTTCAAATCGTTTGAATCGATATTTGGCGACAAGCGAATCTCTTTGATCTCAACCACTTTCTGCTTCTTTCTGGCTTCCTTTTCCTTGCGTGCCAGTTCATATCTGTACTTTCCGTAGTCGATAATCTTGCATACAGGTGGCTTTGCGGTTGGAGCGATCTTCACCAGATCAAGCTCTGCCTCTTCCGCCAGCTTCATTGCTTCGCGTGCTGACATAATGCCAAGCTGTTCTCCGTTCTCTCCGATCAGACGAATCTCCTTGTCTCTGATCTGTTCGTTAATCATTAACTCGCTAATGGTATCGTACCTCCAAATAAAAAAGTGGATAGGCAGACTATCCACTAAACATTCAAACCCGGAACATGATATGTTCGCAATACTTTGAAATATGAACCATGAGTCACGTATTTGTGCTCCGGTGAGAGTGGATACTCTACTTTGTTTTCTAACAACTATTTAAATCTATCACACACACGTATCCGTGTCAAGTGTTTTTTATTATTTGTCGCTGGTGTTGTCGCTGATCATCTTGCGGATCGCCGCCTGCTCCTCCTGTGATACCAGACTCTTGACATCAAGCATCACAATCAGCTCCTTCTGACAGGAAGCCACATCATTAAAACAGCACTGCTGTCCGCTCATCAGTGTCGGCATCGGAAGCACTCTGGAATCTTCCACGTCCACAATTTCCTTTACCTTTTCCACCTCAAGTGCCAGCTTCATGCCGCCCACATTGACAACCACAAGGTTGTCCACCGCAATGTTCCCCAGTCCAAATCTGGATGCAAGGGAAAACACCGGCAGGATCTCTCCGTGAAGGCGGATGATGCCTCTGATATTGGCAGGAGAAGTCGGTACAACCACGACATTCATCTTACTCTCAATGGATTCCACGTTCTCAAGTGATATTCCATAATCCATTCCCGTTAATGTAAATGTCAGCAGCTGCATGTGACTTCCCCCCTGTTCTGAAACTTTTCTTCTTGCTATTATATCCCTTTTCTTTCGGTTCGGCAACCGCAGAATCTGTCAATTTTTAATTTTTTAATACAAACTTCCCAATCAGCTCATCCAGTGCAATCGCCTGCGCAGACAACTCCTCACTCGTTGCCGAGGACTCCTGCGCCGTTGCAGAATTGGACTGTACAACCTCGGAAATCTGGTTGACTCCCTCCTCCGCCTGTTTCATGGCTTCTGCCTGATCCTTGGAATTATCGCTCAAGCGCTTGGAAGTCTCCGCAATCTGCTTGATTCCGTCAATTACCTCTTCAAGAGACGTGGACACACGCTCTACTGCCTGATTGCCCTCTTCAATTTCTTTGAGGGAAGCCTCAATCAGTTCTCTGGTGTCCACCGCAGACTGTGTACTCTGCTCTGCCAGTTGTCTGATCTGCTCTGCAACGACAGCGAATCCTCTTCCTGCCTCGCCGGCACGCGCCGCCTCAATGGAAGCGTTTAAGGACAGCAGGTTCGTCTGTGACGCAATATTCTCTATATCTGTAATAATGTTTCCAATCTTGTTGGAAGATTCGTTGATGCGGCTCATGGTATCAATCATGGACTGCATCTGATTCTTGCTCTGATCCGCTTCACCTGCATACTGCCTTGCCTGCTGGTAAGATTCCTCTGCCTGCTCCGCGGTCTTCTGGATATTCTCTGTAATGCTTGTGATGGTCGCCTGCAGTTCTTCCACAGCTCCTGCCTGATCCGTTGCGCCCTCCGCCAGACTCTGAGATGCCTCTGCAAGGTTGCCGGAACCGGCAGAAACCTGGTTTGCCGCATCTTCGATCGATGTCAGCGTCTCTATCATCTGATCGCGCAGAACGCGCATCGCCACAATCAATTTTTCAAAATCAAGCGTATAACCGTCCTTGTGCTCCGACTGCACTGCGTAATTGCCCTGTGACATCAATCCGAGAATTCTTCCCGCATCATTGATGATAAGATTCAGCTTATCTGCCATGTCTGCCGCCTCACGCGCCATGTCTGCGACCTCATCCTGCGTGGAAACCTCCGGGAACGGAGTAGAAAGATCTCCCTGTGCAAACGTTTTAAACCGCTCGCCAAGTGCCTCAAGCGGTCCGGAGATTCCCTTTGCCACCTGATTGCCAAGCTTGTTGGCCATAACCATTGCCAGAGCTGACACTGCCACAATCACAATCGCAAGAATCACGCTGACTGCCGTCAGAGTGGAGGACAAGCGGTCTCCCTCCGTCACTTTCGTATTCATCAGTTCTATCATATCTGCATAGATATCTTCGTAGATCGGATCCAGACTTTCCTTCATCTGCTGCTGTGCCGCTGTGGACTGTGTAGCATCGGTGGTTGCACCCTGCTCGATGATCGGTTCCTCCGCTGCCCAGTATTGCTGCAGTTTATCTGAAATCTGCTGGTAGAGTGCCTTTTCCTCGCTCGTCGTTACTACATCCCCAACGGTTGCGAAGTAATTCTCGAACTTTGCTTTCTGTTCGTCATGTTCTGTCATGGCATCATCCAACAGTCCCTGCTCATCAAATCCGATGATTCCTCTGGTCGCTGATCTCGTGTTGGCAAATGTGATCATCGCCTTGCCGATATCTCCCTGTGAAAAACCGTAATTCACAAGTGCGCTGGAATAACGGTTCGACATCACAAGCATCGCTGCCAGCCCGACTACCGCTCCTATGGCAGTGATTGCCGCCACCATAACAAATGCTTTTGTCAGTCTCTCTTTGATTCGTACATTTTCAAACAATTTCGCTCCTCCTGTGTGCTGTATTCTCTACATCCGTGTATATTTTTTAGTACCTTTATATTATAGTTCTATTTTACTACGTGTTCAACTGGTTTCCATATTTTTTTGACAAATGTGATTTTTTTCTCTATGATTAGTCTGAATTAGATTATCTGAAGAGAGGATTTTACCATGGAACACCGCATCATAGATCTTCATGTCCACTCCACCGAGTCGGACGGCACCCTTACTCCCACCGAGATCGTATCTGCCGCAAAGGCTGCCGGTCTGTCCGCCTTTGCGCTCACAGATCACGACACCGCGGCAGGTGTCTCTAAAGCTGCTCCCGCCGCTGCCGCCTGTGGTATTGAATTAATCCCCGGCATCGAGCTTTCCACGGAATATGAGCTGCCCACCAGAGCCGGCGGTGGAAAAGAAGTCCATATCGTCGGTCTCTACATTGATCCGGAGCACCCGCTCCTTATCGAGAAAACAAACGAGTTCCGCCGCTGCCGTGATGCGCGCAATGAAAAAATAGTGGCTG
>ERZ779892.1384-NODE-1384-length-22136-cov-5.246230_pt1 | contig 22136 bp, 22 predicted proteins | sample MGYA00511552_ERZ779892 | MGnify/ENA primary metagenome ERZ779892 (study PRJEB29588, sample SAMEA2154561) | human gut metagenome | biome: human gut; feature: human-associated habitat; material: faeces | place: Denmark | collected 2008/2010 ... | reverse complement strand
CCCCCAGCCTGCGCTTCAACGGGGCGTTAAAGGTATAGATGCTGGCCTCGGCTTCCCCCTCATTCCAGTTGATGATGGTTTCTTTCTCATACTTAGACAGCCTCGTCATACAGGTCCTCCTCTCCCTGCTCCATGCCTTCTTTCATCTCCCGTAACTGTCGCTTCAGACGGCGGTACTCGTCCATCTCCAGCCGGAGCAGCCGATAAAAAATCGGATAAGTATCCTCGTCCTCTCCGATGTCGATCTTCCGGGCCAGCTCCAGCATCCATCGTTTGGCCTCAGGGTCAACCGCCAGGGCCGTCAGCCATTTCAGCCGGGTCACTGTGTTGTGATAATCCAGGCAGGCGTAGGCATACAGGACTTCCTTCTCTTTCACACTGAATTTCATGGTGTTCTTCCTCCTTGATGTTTGATTTAGAAGTGGGAGACCCACTCCTATGTAAGGCGGGGAAGCCCCGCACGGGGTTATGTCTTATGTCCGCTGGAAAGGAAGTGAAATCCCCCTCACTTACGTCCGTTAATTTTTTGCCGGATATACAACCAATTTTTTGAAAAAATCCTCTCACTTGCTACTGCCACTTTTTCGTCAAATCGCAACCAACTTTTTTGAAAAAGTCCTCTCACTTATGTCCGTTAATTTTTCGCCAAATGTATAAAAGATTTTTTTGAAAAACTTCTTCTACTCTATACCGCCACTTTTTTCGATTTCTATAACCAACTTTTTTGAAAAAAACGCAAAAAAACAGCAAGCCGTTTGACTTGCTGTTTTCATGTGGCTGCTGTGGGCAGCGGGGATTTTATTTAGGGACATTCGCTTTTCTAAATAAACAAATCACTATTGCCCTGCATACTTCTTAAAATTTTCGGCTTGTTCCAAGACTTCCTTATAAACATCATCAATTGTGACTGGAGGATAGTCGAACTCATCCAACAGAAGAATTAAATCCACCTGAAGGGTAGCTTTGATATCCTCTCTTGTAGACCAATCAGTGTATTTTGCCTTGTCATCCACAATCATCTTAATACGCTTGGACAGTTCTATCATTTTATCTTCTGGATACTCAAACTCATACTTCTTGGCCACGGCTTTCAGGATGTCATAGAAGGCTTTTTCCTCGTAGTCGATTCCCATCGCTTTAAAGGAGTCCTTTTCCAGTTTCAATTCTTCCAGCAATTTTGCAAGCTGTTCCGCCACATCATCAAGAACTTCGTTGGCGAAAGCCTCATCCCGTCGCCGATTATTGTATTGTTCCACCACACGTTTCAGGCGTTCTGAAAACTCCATTCCCATAATGCGGTTGACTTTTTTATACTCGTCGATGGCCTGGGACAAAAGCCGCTGCAAGACCTTAATTTTGGTATTGGGCAGCTGGATTGCGTTGATTTTTTCGATGTACTCATCACTGAATATGTCCACAGAAATATGCTTTCCGGTTTCAAACAGTTCCTCAATACCGTCAGACTGAATAGCTCCTTCCAGAAGTTCTCGCACACGGGCGTTCATTTGAGAAATATCCGGTGCATCGCCTTTTGTGAGCTTAAACAGAATAGATCGCACTGCACAGTAAAAATGAATATAGTCCTTCTCCGTATCCGAGATGGCATCGCTGGAACCACATAGATTAAATGCCTGCTTCATGCGTTTCACGGCAGCCATAAAACGCCGCTCCAATTCTTCGGTCAGCTGTACATATTCCACCGCACGGTTCAGACAAGTCAGCTGTTCTTTCGACGTACCATGGAAAAAGTCGTTGCTGTTGAAATTATGGAACATATGCCCCAACACTTCCAGCTGGTCCTTGACAATTGTGACAGACTGTTCCACACCCTCAAACTCTTCACTCTCAAAATTCGTGTACTTTTTTAGAGCAAGGTTCATATTTTTCTTGATGCCGATATAGTCAACGATCAGCCCCTTTTCCTTGCCAGTGTACACACGATTCACGCGAGAAATCGTCTGGATAAGGGTGTGCTGCTGAATAGGCTTATCAATGTAAATGGTATCCAGTGCCGGCACATCAAAGCCCGTCAGCCACATATCCACCACAATGGCAATTTTAAAGTTGGATTTCACATTCTTAAATTGCCGGTCATATTCCTTGCGGTCATCCTTGGTTCCCAGCATTTCATAAAGAGCTGGCTCATCATCCTTGTTTCGGGTCATGATGAGCTTAATTTTTTCGATAGGCTTCAGCTCTTTTTTCTCTTTGTCACTCAGATCCACACCATCCGGACAGATCTTTTTCTCCGCCCATTCCGGCCGCACCCCAACCACGATCTGGTAAAAATCATAGGCAATTTTGCGGTTGGAGCAGACAAACATCGCTTTCCCGGCAACGGTAGCCCCTTCGGAAACACGGGTCTCATAGTGGCGGATGAAATCTTCAGCTACTGCGCGAAGCCTGTCCGGGTCGCCGATGATGGCATCGATGTGGGCCACCGCTTTCTGGCTCTCCTCAATCTGATGCTCATTTGCACCTTCTACCGCACACTGGGCATAGTAATCCTCGATTTCCTTTACCTTGGCTTGGTCCAAAGTAACCTTGGCCGCCCGTCCGTCGTACACCAGATTGACAGTGATCCCATCCTTGACGGATTCGGTCATGGTGTAGGAATCTACCACGGGGCCAAATACCTCGATGGTGCCATCCACCGGCGTACCAGTGAAACCCACATAAGTAGCATTGGGCAGGGAATCATGGAGATATTTTGCAAAACCATATTTGCGTTCTACGCCGTCTTCCGTCACCTTTACCTTTTGGTCGAGGTTGATCTGGCTGCGGTGCGCCTCGTCGGAAATACAAATCACATTTGTTCGGTCAGTCAGCAGTTCCAGATCCTCGGTAAATTTCTGAATAGTAGTCAGGTACACGCCGCCACTGGTTCTACCTTGCAGCTCCTGCCGGAGAGCCTCGCGGGAATCAATGCTTACCACCGTTTCATCACCAATGTACTTTTTGGAGGCAATAAACTGTTTTGAAAGTTGGTCGTCCAGATCGGTGCGGTCGGTGATGAGCAGGATAGTTGGGCTGTGAAAATACGGACTTTTCATCAGCATCCGGGTAAGGAACAGCATAGTATAGCTTTTGCCACAGCCGGTAGCGCCAAAGTAAGTACCGCCCTTGCCGTCACCTTCCGGCTTCAAGTGCTTCTTGATGTTCTCAAACAGCTTGGTTGCCGCAAAATACTGCGGATACCGGCACACAATTTTTGTATCCTTGTCAGAACTGTCCGGAAAATAGATAAAATCCTTGATGACAGCCAGCAGTCGGTCTTTACGGAAAAGACCGCTCACCATGGTTACGAGTGAATTGATGCCATCCAGCTCCTTATCATCAGCTTCGATTTTGCGCCAGGCGTAAAAGAAGTCGTAAGGTGCAAAGAAGGAGCCATACTTGTTGTTAGCACCATCGCTGATAACCAGAAAGGCATTGTACTTGAACAGTTCGGGAATATCCCTGCGATAGCGCACAGTGAGCTGGGTGTAGGCATCCAAAATCGTGGTGTTCTCCTTGACGGCACTCTTGAACTCCAGCACCACCACCGGAATGCCGTTGAGAAAAACGATACTGTCCGGGATACGAAGCTGACCGCCCACACCTTCAATCTCAAACTGGTTGACGATTTTAAAAACATTGTTTTCCGGTTGATCGTAATCCACCAGCTGGATGTACAAATCCTTTTGGGTACGGTCTTCCCGGTTGAGAATGAAGCCGTCGCAGAGCAGCTTGCAGAACGTTTTGTTGGCTTCGTAGATAGTGCCGGAAATGGCTTTTAATCGCAACAGGATACCGTCTACTTCCGTGGCGGTCAGCCCGTCCTTGGCGTAGCGGTTTAAAAGGTATTGCCGCAGATCATCCGTGAGCAGAACTTCCGAACGCTCCCGGTGAATCTGCTCGCCGTTCATGTAAAGGTATCCCTCATCCTGAAACAGTTCCATAATGGACATTTCCAGAGAATGTTCATTGAAGTTTATCACTGCTATCACCTTCTATCCTTAAATATCAGCCTCATAATATATCGGCACAGTATCTGCCATTTATCTTAGAAAAAGTAACTTGTGCAGGGAACAAGTTTTCTCCCATATTGGCTATTCCGATAACGGTGTATGCCCAATCACTCAATTCTTGAGGTAGCCTATAACATACAGGCTTTTCATCTTTTAAAACTGTGATTAAAGGGAGTGCCATGTTGCTCATACCTACGGACAACACCATGGCCGTTTGGCTACCCTCATTTATTGGAAAAATCGGCTGTTTTTCAATATCAAAAAATACTTTTGCGCCTCGATTATTTATAAAAAACTCTTTATTTGTATCCATAATCGGCTCGATTGGCAATTTGTTTCTTCTTCTATCAAAATAGTCCTCCAATTGTTTACAGACAAAACCATTAAAATATTCTCCTTGCATACTGAGACCTTCATCATGTATCTGCTTTACAGATTCAAAATGGTTCATATAATTTAGTAGCGCAATAAATGTCACTAAATCATCCGAATAGATTCCTGCATACGACTTGTACCAAGCATGATCCCATTTGCAGATTATCTTATACAACTTTTTGTAAAGTCCCAACTGGGCTTCATTCATTTGAAACCATCTGGCAGCTAATACTTTTTTCTGCACACCTTCTTCCGGAGAATGATAACGCAGAGAATCGCATAATGATTTTAGCAGTTTTGTCATAATTCCTGCCATCATATCCGCCATACGAACACCGCAACTGCTTAGAGAATCTACTTCTGTGGTGTTTTGAAGTCCTATCAGAAGAGCAGCCTGTAACGTTTTGCTGTTCTTTTCTGCGTCTCCTTCTTTGTCAAGTGTTAAGAAATAATCAGCAATTTTTTCTTCTTCCAAATACTTTCGGAACCCATCAAAAGGTATATCATAAACCCAATCGATCTTCGGTACTATAGAGACATTTTCTAAATAACTGAGAATTTCTGAAAAGGCTTGGCTTTCCTGTCTTTTCAGCTCAATATTTTCCTTGTTGCACTCAATTCGTTCTCGAAAAAAATCCTTCAAAACATCCACAAAAGATTCCGGAGAGTTAAAAAGACAGCTAATTACTTTCTCGGGCCGATACACAACAAGTGATTTGGTGATAGAGTACTTCATCGCATCCGCATCGAAGAAGAAGTTGCTTTTATATTCGGCGAAAAGCTGCAAAACCAGATACTCTATCTTACTCGCAATAGAAAAATAGAAGTTAATTTCTTCATCAAAAAGGGAAAGGAAATCATCTACAAATTGAACATTGGGTTTGGTCATAGAAGCAAAACCAAAATCAAACTGCTTCTGTCTTAATGTCTCGCTTTTTAATTCTCCCTTCTTATTTTTTCGAGTCGCATATTTTGTTTCAAAGGATGAATATTTTTCAAAAACAGCCTGTTCTTTTTCCTTTGACCATCCCACAATTACAGATACGAAATTATCATAGTAATTATCGGCATTTACTGTACCATAATTGATTTTCCGACTGTGCTCTGACTCGTCGTAGTAAAAATTATGCATTTGGTCTTTTCCTCTTGGAATAATGGGCAATACATTATCTGATTATTTCTTACCTTTTGAGCTGTTCTTAGATGCGGGCGGTTTTACGGATGGCATTTTGGGCACTTTATTCTGCGGAGGAACTTGTGTTCCTCTGTCAAAAGTGGGCAGAGACTTAGTATTCTTTTCGGACATATATTAGCCTCCTTAAAAATTAGTTTTATAATATAGTTCTTTTTCTGCTTCTGCAATTTCCTTGCATTTTTTTATCTGTGGAAGAGCATCTCTTTTGAAGTATTTATCGTCAGTTTGATTCCACTGTTCTACGTAAGAATAACAAAGTTCGTTTATTTCATCTTCGGTCAATGATCCATTTGCTACATCATGCCAACTTTTTTCCATGCTGTTATAAATAGGTGTTAACTCGGATCTTAAATCCGATAGCTCTTTAATTCTTTTTTTATAGGGTAAAACTTCATTGACAGCTATTACTACCTGAGAAATCACAATAATTAACCCCCACCAAAAACTCAATTTTTGCCATGTAGCCCATGCAGCAATAGCAGCTGAAGATGCAACCGCACAAAAAATTTTAATGAATCTGTCCATCTTGACATATCTGGAAAAATGTGCATCTAAATAGCATAAGACATACTTGCTCTGTGTAAGTTTCTTCCAATATATTTCTTGCATCGTTCTCTCCTGTAATAAAAATGATAATTTAGCGGCATAATGTTGAAAGGACAATCTGTGCCAACTCGGTCAACTTTTCAATTTCAAGATTATTTGAGGCTAATGTAGCCAGACTCTTACGCACCAACATAGCCCACTGCTGTTGCAAATTAATTGGTGGGATTGGAATGTGCAGGGCTTTAATATAGCTTGTCGGCTTTGCAATCGAAGGAACTCCCGTCGTATTATCGTTTGCGAGAAGCCTGCGGCTACCTGCATCAGTATGGAAATAGAAAAGAACATACTCAGGTAAAATTTTACTCTGATCGCAAGTGAGCATAAATTGGCTTTGTGAAATAACATACTCACTGAATTTGGTTTTTTCGGGAATAAGCGCCACCTGTCCAAGTGTTCCACGATGAGTGATAACAATATCGCCAGAACGAGCTATTGAATTTCTCAACTCATAAGCCTTTTCTTCGTCTACATAGCGAAATGCTTTTTCGGAGAGTAAATGGCCTGAAATATTATCGCCGTTTAACACCGGAACACCCTCGTCAACAAAACAGTCAGTCTTAATATTGGAGCCAAATGGTCCCATCGCAACACGGGATAATGATTTTCCCAACGGTTGAGCAAACCAGTCGCTTTGTTCATCTTGGTATTCAGGGCGAGTTGCAAAGATTTTTAGAAACTCTGTTTTACAGAGTTCTACTAAATTATCATTTATCCTCTTCTTCAAGGTGATTCTATCAGTGATTGTCTTGTAGGCTTTGACGATGCTTCTCTGCTTCTCGATAGGGGGAACAGGCAGCTCTACCTTGCACATTTCATCCCAATCCATAACTTCTCGGACACTTCCATGAGATTTGAAACGGGCGTACCTGTCAAACTCCGGTCTGCTGAACCACAGCATGAGATATTCAGGCATAAGTTGCTTTTCGTCAATAACCTCAAAAACTGTGTAAACATTACTCACCAAACCTTCCTCATACTCTTCCAGCAAGGCAATTCCTATCTTGTCTCCTCTGCGGGAAGTATCTGGAATGTATGTAAACTGTCCTTTTCTTACGACCTTGTACTTGGTAAAATCTGTACCAACAGTATTCGCAATAGAAGGGATGAATTGTTTCTGAACGGAAACGCCTAAAAGGTTTTCCTCTTTGCCTTCCGTATTACGAACATCAACTTGGCGGATAAACTCCCCAAGAAGCCGATAGCCTTTTTTCATCATCTTCACCTCATCCGATGTATTTTCTGTGAGCCAGTTTTACATTGCTCTGCTTTACCATTGCGTACTGCAAGGTCGTATCTATTCTTCTATGTCCTAAGAGTTGCTGAAGCTGCTCTATGGGCATTCCTTTGTCTATTGCCATTGTTGCAAGAGTTCGCCTAAACTTATGCGGATGCACTTTACTTAGCCCCAAGCGTTTGCCGTATTCACGGAGCCGCACCTCAATACCACTGATTTGCAAGCGTTTATACGGCTTTTGCAGAGACACAAACAGTGCCGGATTTTCGTCCCTGCGGCTGTTCAAGTAATTTTGCAAGTGAATTTTCGTCCTTGCGTCAAAGTACACGATACGCTCTTTGTCGCCCTTGCCGAACACCACGCATTCTCTTTCGTTAAAGTTTATATCTGCCCGATTCAGTAAGACCATTTCGCCCACACGCATACCCGTTGAGGCAAGCATATCTATGATCGCCAGATCCCGAAGCTCGGTACAGTTATCGCGCATCAGTTCAAGAGCCTCATCGGTGTAGGTTTCTTTTATGCTTGTGCCAGTCTTGACCTTGTGTATTCGTCTCACCGGACTTTTTAAAATATAGTCCTCGTCCTCCAACCAAGAGAAGAAGCTAGACAAAATCCTGCGGATATTATCAATTGTTACCTTACTTGATTGCTTTCGTGCTTGATAGTCAGTCAGGTAGGAACGTATATCCTCGGTGTCGATGTATTTCACCCCTTTACCAACGCCATCAAGCAGAGCCAGGATCGTGGATTCATAGTATTTAAGGGACTTCTCGGAACAGCCCTCAATTCTCTTTGCTGATAGAAACAGATCTACTAAGTTCTGTTCCGGGAGTTCCTCTGTTTGATCGTTTTTGATCACCTTGTAGTTTAATAAGCTGTGTTGCAGAACCTCTTGCAGTTTTTCAGCTTGGGCATTATTTAAGTATGGAAGCATTGCTTGGACAACATCAGTTATAAGATTCTGTTTCATAGTCGTTCTCCTTTGAAAAATTTTTAGAGAACAACTATGGGATGGTAGTCCCCCAATATTAACTCCCGCCACCCACAGAAGTCATGGGATATATTCGTCAATGGCTATTTGATAAATTTTTTGGAGATTATTTTGCCCCCTTCTTTAACGAGTTCTGTTGTATGCTCTCCAACATGTTCAGTAACTTTGTGCCACTGATTCTTAAATTTAAAATGCAGCACATTATCAATCATTTTGGTAGGGCAAGTATATGTTCTGCCGCCAACAGTTATCTGACACCACTTTAAAATTTGGTTTATTTCCAAAATCAACATTGCTTAACCTCCTCGCATAAATGATAATTTAGCGGCATAATGTTGAAAGGACAATCTGTGCCAACTCGGTCAACTTTTCAATTTCAAGATTATTTGAGGCTAATGTAGCCAGACTCTTACGCACCAACATAGCCCACTGCTGTTGCAAATTAATTGGTGGGATTGGAATGTGCAGGGCTTTAATATAGCTTGTCGGCTTTGCAATCGAAGGAACTCCCGTCGTATTATCGTTTGCGAGAAGCCTGCGGCTACCTGCATCAGTATGGAAATAGAAAAGAACATACTCAGGTAAAATTTTACTCTGATCGCAAGTGAGCATAAATTGGCTTTGTGAAATAACATACTCACTGAATTTGGTTTTTTCGGGAATAAGCGCCACCTGTCCAAGTGTTCCACGATGAGTGATAACAATATCGCCAGAACGAGCTATTGAATTTCTCAACTCATAAGCCTTTTCTTCGTCTACATAGCGAAATGCTTTTTCGGAGAGTAAATGGCCTGAAATATTATCGCCGTTTAACACCGGAACACCCTCGTCAACAAAACAGTCAGTCTTAATATTGGAGCCAAATGGTCCCATCGCAACACGGGATAATGATTTTCCCAACGGTTGAGCAAACCAGTCGCTTTGTTCATCTTGGTATTCAGGGCGAGTTGCAAAGATTTTTAGAAACTCTGTTTTACAGAGTTCTACTAAATTATCATTTATCTTCTGCTTAAGTGCAATCCGGTTGGTGATAGTCTGGTACGCTTTTACAATGCTGCGCTGTTTCTCAATGGAAGGGACGGGGATTCTAATACGACACAGATCGTCCCAGGTAATGCCTCCACGGACACTGCCATCCGTCATAAACCAGCACTCACGGTCAAATTCTATCCTCCGGAACCACATCATCAAGTAGTCCATATCCAGAATAGTCGGATCGATGATTTCAAACATGAAATAGGCAGGCGAAACAATTGCAGGAATATCATCTTTGTAAAGCGCAATCGGGAGTCGTTCATCTCGTCCAACGTGCATAGGATTACAGGCAAACATTCCTTTTTGAATCAATTTGTATCGGCTTAAATCCGTTCCAATTACATTTGCAACAGAAGGCATAAATTCTTTGTTGATGCTGATGCCCAGTACAGTATTGGTTACTTCATCTTTATTGCGAAAATCCACCAATCTGATATGTTTCCCTAAAACATCATAATTCGATCTCATAACCCAGCTCCTTAAACACTGCCAGCAAATCTGCCTTTGACTTTTCTTCCTCTGCCAACAGCTCTTTCAGCTCGGCCTGCAAGGTTTTCATTTTAGTGTCAAAGTCGATGGCTTCATCCCGGTTGACAAACTCAATATACCGGCTGGGCACCAGGGTAAACCCCTTTTCCGCCACTTCCTCAAAACTGGCGCTGTAACAGAACTCCGGCACATTCTGATAGGTTTCTTCATAGCCTTCCTGCTGCCATGCGTGATAGACGCCAGTCACCTTGGCACGGTCTTCCTCGGTCAGCTCGATATATTTCTTCTCGTAAGGGCTGCCCATCTGCCGCAGATCCATGAACAGGATTTCCCGCTCCCGGTTGCGATAGCGCTTCACCTCGCCGTTTTCCTCTACCACACGAGCCTTTTTGTTCTTGTTCAAAATCCAGAGGGTCACACTGATGTCCGTGGTATAGAACAGGTTGCGAGGCAGAATGATGATGGCCTCCACAAGATTGTTTTCGATGAGCTGCCGCCGGATTTTCAGCTCGGTGCCGTCATCGGACAAAGCGCCATTGGCCAGCAGGAAACCGGCCACGCCGTTCTGCGACAGTTTGGAGACAATATTCAGAATCCAGCCGTAGTTTGCATTGCTGGTGGGCGGCACTTCATAGCCATCCCAGCGGGGATCGCCTACCAGTTCATCGGCGGCCCTCCACTCCTTCTGATTGAAGGGCGGGTTTGCCATGATATAGTCCGCTTTCAGGTCCTTGTGCTGGTCGTTGGTGAAGGTGTTCGCCGCCATTTCGCCCAGGTTGGCGGAAATGCCTCGGATAGCCAGATTCATTTTGCACAGCTTGTAGGTGGTGTTGGTGTACTCCTGCCCGTATATGGACACCTTCTTTTTGTTGCCGTGATGGGCCTCCACGAACTTCATGGACTGCACAAACATACCGCCGGAGCCGCAGCAAGGGTCATACAGGATACCGTCATAAGGTTCAATCATCTCAGCAATCAGATTAACAATACACTTTGGGGTATAAAATTCGCCCTTACCCTTGCCTTCCGCCAGCGCAAATTTGCTCAGAAAGTATTCGTAAATCCGGCCGATAATGTCATTTTCTGTATCGCCGGTGTTGATCTTGTCGATTTCATCCAGCAGAGACGCCAACTTTGCCGTGTCGATGTGGAGCCGAGAATAGTAGTTATCCGGCAAAGCACCCTTCAAAGAGGGATTGGCCTTTTCAATCGTATACAGCGCAGTGTCAATTTTCAGAGCAATATCATCCTGCTTGGCGTTCTCCATGATATAGGTCCACCGACTGATCTCCGGCAGAAAGAATACATTGTCCTTGGTATAGAAAGCGACATTGTCCAGGAACTTTTCCCCGTATTTTTCCGCAATCAATTTGCGTTGGGCCTCAAATTTGTCGCTTGCAAATTTTAAGAAGAAAAGGCTCAAAACGACGTGTTTATACTCTGCCGGTTCCACAGAACCACGCAGTTTGTCTGCCGATTTCCACAGCGCTTCCTCCATAGAAACTTCTTTTTTGGGCTTTGCCGCACCTCTGGCCATCTTATTTTCCTCCGATTTTCGGTAATTTTATATTATCGTATAAAGCAGCACTCTATTTCTGGCTATCATGTACCGCTTCGCAAATATCTCCAATATCACAGTCGAGATACTCACAGATTCGCAATAATACAGAAAGGGCTACTTCATCGCCCTTGTTCAGTTTCGCCATGGTCCCAGTGGCCAGTTTCAGGTCCGCCCGGAACTTCATTTTGCTTATATCACGCTCTAATAGCAGCATCCATAATTTTTTATAACTGACCTTCATATTCAAATCTGCTCCTATTCATAGTGTACATAGCAAGTAACTATTCTAATTTTAGTCGAAAAAGCACCAGCTTGCAACATTGATGTGCAATTTATTACATAATAACTTCAACTTCGTGCATTTCTTCACCGTGAACGAAAAGATTTTATGTTATAAAATAAGCAGGGACTACTCCCAAAAGAGCAATCCCTGCTTATCGGTTATTCCAAATAACGATTTAGTGATAAATTATCTCGCTTCGAACAATTTCTTCTGCCCGGTTGCGGATGTTGTTCATGGTGCCCACCCACGCCATTGGATCATGGGCTTTCAATTCTTCGGTAATGTTTTCTGCCGCTTTCATCTGATTGATGAGGCGGTTCATCCGCTCTTGTGCTTGCTCATTCAAATCGGCCAGATATGTCCAGAGCTTGCCGGACAAAATCAGTTCATTGTACAGGGCTGGATGGTACTGCTCCAAATAGTCTTTATGCATCCGCCCCCAAATCCCAATAGGGCGGGTTTCTTCCGGTAGCTGCAAGTCTGGAATGTAGTAGTCGCCAACCAACGTATACCGCAGACCATTATGTTCATCGTAAATATGATTTTTGAGTTCTTCCATGTTGTTGATCTCCTCATTCTGGTGTGATAGTTAGCAAGCCTGGCTCTCCAGAAATATTGGTAAATCATTGGTAAAACTGAGGCTGAAACACAGGAAGTGCTTGATTTACAGGCGTTTTTTCACGTCCGGTAAATCCTGCCGTGGCAAATAAACAAAATCTTTACCATCTTGGTTTTTCCTCGATTATCTTGGTATTTCGTTGCTTCTTCGTAGTTTTTTAAATTAACAGAATATGTTTTCTTGGCATATTGTGGCATATCATGGTACCTCGTATCCGGCGAAAGTAGTACAAAAGTAGTAAATTGCGTCCATATACTGGATTTTACTACCGAAAGTGGCCTTAAACCGCGCGTGTGGCATATAAACAATATCCCATGGCAGAGTACCACTCTCTGTCTTTGGATCTTCGATAATGTACTCCATCTGCGTTGTGCGCTGCAGCTGATGATCAACGTGGATCACGCGGGCACGCAAATCGACATCGTTGAGTGTCAGGCCGGCAAATTCGGAAATGCGCAGGCCGGTTTTGAACAGGATGCACATGCCGTCGTAATACTGCGAGTAATGCTTATCGTTTCGGATAAAATCCAGAAAAATGCGTTCATCCTTTCGTGAAATCGCCTCTCTGATCACACTGTCGTCAACGATCACACTGGCCAACTCAAAATCAAATGGATTCTTACGAAGCAGGTCGTCATCAACGGCCATCTGGAATGCTGGACGCAGGACACCGCGAATGGAGTGAATGCTGCTATAACTCTTGCCGCTTTTTTGCAGGTCAATCAGCCATACTTTTGCATCGGATTGCTTCACACGATCGATGCGGATTCCGGAAAATAAATCCTTCTCCAGAAGATTCAGAACGGTTTTATAGCCAGCCCTGGTGCTTGCTCTGACGCCGGTTTTGGTGCGCAGATACTTTTGAACCAGTTCCACGACAGTCATGTCACCACCGCGCGGGGATATTTTATCCTCAAGATCCCGTATGATTTTCGGTTCCAATTCCCGAAGCGCAGGACCGTCCCGCTTGCCGGCAGGCAGTCTGTCAGTCGGCTCTAGCCGCCAGCTATATACAAATTGCGGCTGACCGTTAATATCCCGATATTTGAATACATAACGGCCATCCTTGCGTTGGCTCTCTCCATTGCGAAGAATACGATTTCTTTGATCCCGTCTTTTTTCGCTCATGTTCCATGCTCCTTTCCTCATGAAAAAGAGCCTCGGCACGATATACAAACAGTATATCATGTCAGAGGCTTCTTTCCTAGCCGCTGGAGACACTATAATTTGAAAGATGTTTCTCAAATGGAGGAAATGCGATCAAGAAATGCTTCAAACTTTTTTCGCTTGATCAATGTTTTTACACCATTCTGTATGATGAAATCCGATGTTTGGTTTTCTTCGACGATTTTACGCATTCGTTTTTCGCCGATATTGAAGTAGGCAACAGCCTCATCAATCGTCAGACAGTATTTGTCTTTGATCAAAACCTGTGGTAATGACATTGTATTAACCATCCTTTTCTATTTTTACAACAACTAAATTAGAAAAAAGTCTTTGGCGAATGCGTATAATTTTTCCAGCTCATCCACTGCCTGCTGCCGGATTCTCTGTGCTGTCCGTACAGTCATGTGCATAACCTTTGCAACGTCTGTCCACACATACGACTCAAAGTAGTATAGCCGGAGTACTCTGCCCTGGCGCTCATCCAGTAATCCAGTATAATGCTGGAGTCGGTCATGCTCCCGCCAGAGGTTCACATAGGCAGACGCAAGTTCGCCCAGCGCCTCAGCATTCATCCGTTCAGCCGTTTTCTTATAGGAAAGCGCAACGTCCGGAACAGCTTTTGAGTTAGTCGCTTTTTCGCTGCTTGTCAAGGGCGGCAGGGACATTGCCTCAATCATTTCCGAATCAGAAACCTGCGGTATATGCTGAAGCTCATACCGCATGAGTTCAATTTGCCGCAGCCGATGTGAAGAATTCTCGAGGAGTTCCAGAACGTAGCTTTTGCATGTGGGCCCCATAGTGTTCCTCCCATCCGTGCAAAATCAAAATGGAAAGCAAAAACAGATGTTTCCGCGCACCAGCACGCAAAACATCTGTTTCCGTAATTTTCTATGATAAGATTATCACAGAACAGCGCGACATTACAAGAGCCAAAGCAGCGCGAATTCGTGAAAAATGTGCGACAAAATAGCGACATATATTCATTATAAAAAAGCAGCACCTTCAATATGCTTGTTACCGTATTCAGAACGTTTGAAAAGACAATCTCCCGGAACGCACAATCGTGTATTCCGGGAGATTTTTGAGTCTGTATTGCTTACAGGCATGTATATCCGCCATCGACGGAGAGAACCGCGCCGGTCGTAAACGTGGATGCTTCGCTTGCAAAATAGAGCACAAGGCCGACCATTTCATCCGGCTGGGCGACCCGGCCCATCGGCGTGCCGCCGATCCACTTCGCAACCGCGGGGTCGTTTGGCGTACTCAGCCGTCTGGCCGTGAGCGGCGTATCGGTAAAGCCGGGGCAGATCGCGTTGACGCGTACGCCGCGCTGCGCCCACTCGTTGGCCATGCACTTCGTCAGCATGATGACGCCCGCCTTGGATGAATTGTATGCGCACTGCTGCTGCGGCAGCGGGTTCACGACCAGACCGGACATGGACGCGACGTTCACGATATTGCCGTGTCCCTGCTGCAGCATCCGGTTTCCGAACGTGCGGCACATGAGGAACGTGCCCGTCAGATTGACGCCGACGACCTTCTGCCAGACCTCCAGCGGCATCTCCTCCGCGGGCGCCAGCTTGTTGACGCCCGCGTTGTTGACCAGAATGTCAAGTCCGTTCGGGAAGATCTCCCACGCCTGTTCCGCAAGGCGCAGCACGTCTTCTTCCTTCGAGATATCCGCTTTCAGCACCGTGCAGCTCACGCCCTTGGCGCGCACAGCGGCCTTCGCTTTCGGAAATTCTTCTTCCATCAGGCCTGCGATGATAATATTCGCGCCCGCCGCGGCCAGACCCTTTGCAATCTCCAGCCCGATGCCGCGCTCCGCGCCGGTCACAAGGGCGGTCTTGCCCTTCAGACTGAACCGGTCCATTGTAAAATCAGCCATATTTATAGATTCCTTCCTTCTTATTCCGTCGTAAACGAATAGATGGTCTTGCTGTCAAAGACCTCGCCCGCGCGCAGGACGCAGCTTGGCCAGTCCGGATGGTGGATGCAGTCCGGGAAATGCTGCGTTTCGAGGCAGAACGCGGAGCGGTGGCCGTATTTCTGGCCGTTTTTGCCGATGCGCTCTTTCATATGATTGGCCGTAAAGAGCTGCACACCGGGCTGGTCGGTCGTCACGCACATGACGATGCCGCTTTTAAGAGACTTCGCCTCGATCGCCGGGATGCTTCCGTCCAGGCAGAAATTCACGTCGTAGCCGCGGAAGGGTTTCACGCACGGCTCGTCGCTGTCCGCGTCCTTGCCGATGGGCTTGAAGCTGCGGAAGTCCATTGCCGTGCCCGCGACAGGCGCAAGCTCGCCTGTCGGCAGACAGCCCGCGTCGTTCGGCGTATAGTGGTCAGCATGAATTTTCAGAAGCTGCTCCTGCACCGTGCCCTCACCGTCGAGGTTAAAATAGCTGTGGTTTGTCAGATTCAAAATCGTATCCTGATCGCACCGTGCCGTATAGTGGAGCATCAGCCCGTCGCCCTGCCAGCTGAATTTTACGGAGACCGTCAGCGTGCCGGGATACCCCTCCTCGCCGTCCGGCGAGACGCGCGTGAACCGGACACCGTCCGGCTCCTCCGTTCCCTGCCAGACGTATTTGTCAAAGCCGCGCAGACCGCCGTGCAGATGGTTCTCACCGTTGTTTTTCGCCAGCCAGTACGTCTTTCCGTTCAGCGCAAATTCCGCGCCGCCGATGCGGTTGCCGAAGCGGCCGATTGTCGCACCATAGAAACTGGGGTTGCCGGCATAGCCGGCCAAATCGTCATAGCCGAGCACAACGTCGATAAGACGTCCTGCCCGATCGGGAACCTGAACGCTGCGGATCGTCGCACCATAGTCCAAAAGCTCCGCGCGCAGGCCATGCGCATTTTCCATCGTCCAGCAGGATACGGCAGTACCGTCTGCAAGTGTGCCGAACGGACGCTTTGTAATCTTCATATGGTTTCTCCTTTTCATACAGCACTGCGCCTGCCGGTGTCCCGGCAGGCGCTTAATGGTTACAGGATCCTGTCCGCGCCCAGCAGCCTGATCTTGCCGATGCAGTAATCGCGGATGGCGTGGATGGGCTCGCGCATGAACACGTCCAGCGCGACCGTCGTGCGTTCTGTGACCATGACCTGATCAAGGAAGGCGTAGCAGAGGTCGGTTGCAAAGTTGACCTTGCGAATGCCGGCTTCTACTGCCATGCGGATCTGTTCGTCTGGCACACCGGAGCCGCCGTGGAGCACCAGCGGCAGTTTGCCTGTTGCTTCACGGATGTCGCGGATACGCTGAATATCCAGCACAGGCGCTTTTTTATACCGGCCATGCGCCGTACCGACCATGACAGCCAGGGCGGAAACACCGGTTTCTTTCACAAAGCGCTCTGCCTCCGCGACATCGGTATAGTTGCCGAGCACCTCGTCCTTCGTCGCGCCGACATGGCCGAGCTCACCCTCAACCGGAACGCCGACATAGCCGCAGAGCTCTGCCGCAAGCTTCGTCGTGGCAATGTTCTCCTCCAGCGGCAGGGTCGATGCGTCGATCATTACGCCGGTCATGCCGAGACGGATGGCCCGGACAACCTCTGGGATACCCGCGCCGTGGTCAAGGTGCATGACCGCAGGCTGCGGAAGCTGGCGGATGGCCTCCAGAATGGCGGGCGCGACAAAATTACCGTCGTTGGTATCGGCCAGACGGCTGAACATCTGGAAAATGACCGGCGCGCCGGTTTCCTTCGCGGCTTCCAGAACACCCATGACGCACTCCTGCGTGTAGCAGTTGAACGCTGGGATTGCGCAGCCTTTTTCTTCAGCCAGCGCAAGAATGGATCTTAAATCAGTCAGCATATCAGTTTCTCCTTTTAATCCACCGTATCGGAGTCCAGATGCGGGATCAGGCGGCAGAACTCGCGCAGCTCCCATGTATAGTCGCCTTCGACCTCAGCCATGTGATGGATGTACGGGCCGTCGATCAGCTTGCGCTCCCACTTGGTCAGGTTGTTGAACCGTGCCCAGAGGTAGGTGCCGAAGGTATACGGGCCGTCGGCGCTCTCCAGCGTGCCGTTGAGCAGCTGATAGTGGCCGTCGTCCTGATCAAAGCGGCAGATGGTGAATTTGCCGTCCTTGACCTGGAACCACTGGCGCTGGTTCTCCTCGCGCGCAATCGTACCGGGCTTCTTGAGCGAATAGGCGAACGGGCCGCAGTGCCACAGCAGCTCGACGTTCTTGTCCTCGGGGTGGCGGACGGTGAACTCGCCGAAGAACGGAGGATTCTTGCCCAGCGCTGCGCAGGACAGCAGCGCCATGGAGATTGCGCCGTGCATATCGCTCTCGCAGGAGACGATGTAGCCCATGTCGGCCAGAATGCTGTAGGCCGTGCAGGGCATAGCCCCGACGCCCAGCTGCATGGAGGTCCAGCACTCAGAGGAAATGACATCGACATCGTATTCCTCGAAGATTTCCTTATAGAGAAGCACAAATGCGTAGATCTTTTTTGCAAGCGGCGGGGTATCCTTGTCCATCTGATAGCGCTCGAACAGGATCTTCGCACCCTCCTCCAGCTCCGCGTCGCGCTCTTTGAGAATACGGTTATATTTGTCAATAATGACCGCCATGTTGACTGGGATGATGTGCATGCCAAAGCGCTGCATCAACTCACCCTCATTGAAAATAACGGAGCAGAAGGGCTTCGGACGCAGACCGACCTGTGCGATGCGCATACCGCGGAAATTCTTGATCATGCAGGCAACGCGGACGAATTTGTCCAGGCCGTCGGCGAAGATCGGGTCACTTACGCGGCAGTTTTCAATGTAGCTGAACGGGACGCCGTAGCGCTGCATCTGGCGGCTGACACCGAACAGGCCGCATTGGCTGTCAGTGTGGCGGCTGCCGTCCGGCTCAAATACGTCGTCCAGCGGGCCCCAGAGCAAAACCGGCAGGCCAAGCTCTTTGGTGACCATGGCGGCGACCTCTTCGTTGCCGAAGTTGCTGTTGATGATAAAGATTGCATCGGCGCGCTCTTTGCGCATCAGGTCGACGACAGGCTGCACATCCTTTTCGTTATACAGAACTTCAACCTCGTTGATGCTCTTGAGATCGACGAACGAGACGTTTTCGCTGGTGAAATGCTCCTCAATATACGCTACGGTTTTTCTTGCGCGATCTTCCGCGTATTCCCAGTTGAAAATGCCGGGGCGCGGGGTGCAGTCTCTGCGGATCGGCACCAGACCGATCTTGACATGATAATTCAGCATAATGGTTTCCTCCCTGTCTTTCTTTTTGTCAAGCGTTCAGAAGTCCATATTTATAATGCTGGACACGCTCGTCCAGCTCGGTTCCGTCAATTTCGCCCGTGGCGAGGAATTTTTCCAGAATCGGCAGCGTCGGAATGCCGGAGCGTCCGCCGGGGCGGGTGCATTTGATCGCTGAAACACCGGAGCAGAACCGGCAGCAGGTCTTTGCGTCCCAACCCTGCAGCCATGCGTAGATATAGGCTCCGTGGAACACATCGCCTGCACCGGTCGAATCGACTGCCTTGACCTTGAAAGCCGGAACTTCAAAAAATTCGTCTCCACAGAGACCGATGCAGCCATCAGCGCCAAAAGTAAAGATCACGGTCTTCGGCCCCTGCGACTGAATGGCGCGCAGGACACGCCGAATATCCGCTCTGCCGCCGGTATAGCCCTCGGTCTGGCACATGACGTTGTAATATGTCTCAGAGCCGATGAAGATGTCCAGATGGCGGTAATTTTCATAGATATCCGGCCGGTAATACGCTGCGTCAATGGACACAACGCCGCCTGCCTCGTGCATCCACTCGCAGGCTTTGACGATGGCCGGTGTAAACTGGCCGATATGCAGCGCCTTTGCCGACTGGATATAGTCCCTATCCAAATCTGACGGGGTCAACGGGTCAAAATCGCCGGGCTTGCTGATAAATTCCTTGCCGTCAATTTCCTGTTCGGCCACACACAGGCAGAAATTCGTCCGTTTGCCGGCAGCTACCTTCAAGTGTGACGTATCAACATGGTTGTAGGTGAAATCCGCTGTGGCAAGCCGCCCAAGCATGTCGTCACCGACGACACCGAGAATGGAGCTTTTCAGCCCCAGTCTCGCCGCCGCGACCATTGCCGTGGGGACGTTTCCGCCGCCCATGAAGCAGTAGTCGTTCATACGCATATTGACGTTGGTTTCCGGGAGTTTGGACAGCTGGATATCCAGATCCTGAAACGGGTCGCCGAAGCCAATGACGTCAAATTTCTTTTCCATTTCGTTCCCCTTTCCGCGTTTACGGGATCATGGCGCAGTATTTGAAGTCGAAATACTCTTCGAGGGACCAGGGGGACTTGTCGCAGCCGACGCCGGACTGCTTGACGCCTGCGTGCGGGGTCTGCTCGGTGCCGCCGGAGCCGTTGATGAAGATCTCGCCGGCCTCCATGCCCTCGAATGCTTTGGAAATTTCCTTCGCGTTGTGGCCGAAGAAGTAAGAAGACAGACCGTAGATCGTGTTGTTGGCCTTTTCAATCGCCTCGTCCAGCGTTTTGAACGGCTGCATCGGAATGATCGGCCCGAAGATCTCCTCTTTGCTCACGCGCATATCGTCCGTAACGTCCACCAGCAGCGCGGGCGTCATGTACGCGCCCTTCGCAAAGTCCTCCGGCACCTCGCCGCCCATCACGAGCTTCGCGCCGGACTTCACCGCGTCGTCCACCAGCTCCAGCATGCGGTCGCGCGCCTTTTTGTTGATCAGCGGCCCCATGACCTGCCCTTCGTCCTTCCACTGGCCGAGCTTCACGGCGCGCAGCTTTTCCGCGACCTTTTCGCACAGCTGCGGATAGATACGCTCCTGCACATAAATGCGGTTATAGTTCACGCACGTCTGGCCCGCGAAGCCGGTCTTCTTCGCCACGATATTCGCCGCAACCTCGTCCAGATCCACGTCCGGCATCACGATGACCGGCGCGTTGCCGCCCAGCTCGAAGGAATACTTCTTTACGGATGTCGCACCCTCGCGCATGATCTGCAGGCCCGTCTCACTCGAACCGATGAGCGTAATGAGCTTCGGGATGCTGCTGGAGTTGAGCGTCTTACCCACCTCTGCGGCCGGGCCGGAGATGATGTTGATGACGCCCGCCGGGAAGCCGATCTTTTCCGCGATCACGCCGAGATAGAGCGTGGCCAGCGGGGTCTGGCTCGACGGCTTGATGATGCAGCAGCAGCCGGAGACGACCGCGGGCGCGATCTTCAGTCCCGCGTTGCCCAGCGGGTAGTTCCACGCCAGATGGCCGACCGAAACGCCCATCGGACGGCGCTCAACAATATGATAGCCGCTGCCATACGTCCCTGCCGCGTTGGGGAAGGACGTGCCGTAGACGCGCTTGACCTCCTCCGCGTAATACTGGAAGCTCGTCATGCACCAGTCAAAGTCGCCGCAGGCCAGCGCATATGTTCTGCCGGATTCCCGGCTGACCAGCTCGACCAGCGTCTCGCGCTCGGCCAAACACGCCTCGCGGAGCTTCAGCATCCAGTCGATGCGCGTCTGCAAAGGGGTCTTCGACCAGGTCTTGAACGCTTCCGCCGCCGCGTCCAGCGCCTGCTGCGCCTGCGCCGCGTTCGCGGATCCGACCGTGCCGACGACCTCGCCGTTCGACGGGTCGAGCACGTCCAGCGGCTTTCCAAGGCCAGTAACCAATTTGCCGCCAATATACTGCTGATACATCCTGCTTACTCCTTTCTCTCCAGCGCGTCCGCACGCTGCTGGTTCTTGAAGCCCTTCAGACCGCGTGCGCCGAGGAATTTCGCGGTCTTGCCGAGCTCTGCTTCAATTTCCATGAACCGGTTCGCCCGCGGGCCGATGCCGCACTCACGCACGGAGCCGGCGTTGATGCCCACGGCATAATCCGCGATGGCTTCGCCCTCGCCTCTGGAGTCCGACGGCATGACGGCGTAGCCGAACTTGTACGCATACTGGATCATCTCCAGCGCCTCGGAGATCGTCCCGATCTGGTTGACCTTCAGCAAAATCGTATTCGCTGCGCCCTTCGTCACGCCATAGGCCACGCGGCGGATGTTCGTCGTGAACAGATCGTCGCCGACAATCTGGATGCCGGAATCCTTCGTCAGAGCCGCGGTCGTGTCATAATCGTCCTCGTTGAACGGGTCTTCCAGAATGACGAACGGGAATTCCTTGATGATATGCAGATAGAACTCGTAGAGCTGATCCTTCGTCTTGGGCTGGTTATTGAACAGGCCGTAATATTTGCCGTCTTCCTTGTTGTGATAGGTATCGGTCGCAACGTCCATCTGGAAGCCAGCCTTTCCCTCATAGCCCGCCTCGATGATCGTCTCGGTCATAGCTTCCCAGATCTTCTCGTCGGACTTGAACACGCCTTCCGGCACGACGATGAAATCGCGGATGTTCGGCGCGCCGCCGAAGCGCCTGTCCATCTTCTCGGCCCAGCGGGTGTGGATGTCCCAGCAGGCGTAGGAGGCGTCGGCAAACGTGTCGAAGCCGAAGCACATGACGGACATGGTGGGCTTGCCGCCGGGGGTGGTGATGCCGCCGCCGTAGCGCTCATGGCCCGCGACCATCGCG
>ERZ779892.1371-NODE-1371-length-22281-cov-4.222262_pt1 | contig 22281 bp, 14 predicted proteins | sample MGYA00511552_ERZ779892 | MGnify/ENA primary metagenome ERZ779892 (study PRJEB29588, sample SAMEA2154561) | human gut metagenome | biome: human gut; feature: human-associated habitat; material: faeces | place: Denmark | collected 2008/2010 ... | reverse complement strand
TTCTGCCACAGCTTGTCGAACCACATCTTACTCTCCTCTGGCTTGCAGACAACGATCATCTCCTGTTTCTCGAACTGATGGATACGGTAAACACCTCTCTCCTCAAGTCCATGAGCACCTTTCTCTTTACGGAAGCACGGAGAATAGCTTGTAAGTGTCTTCGGAAGCTCTTCCTCCGGAATAATCTGGTCAATGAATTTACCGATCATGGAATGCTCACTTGTTCCGATCAGGTAAAGATCCTCACCTTCGATCTTGTACATCATAGCATCCATCTCCGCAAAGCTCATAACGCCTGTAACAACGTTGCTTCTGATCATGAAAGGCGGTACGCAGTAAGTAAATCCCCGGTTGATCATGAAATCTCTTGCATAGGAAATTACTGCGGAATGAAGGCGTGCGATATCACCCATCAGATAATAGAATCCGTTACCGGCAACACGTCTTGCGCTGTCAAGATCGATTCCATCAAAATTCTCCATGATATCTGTATGATAAGGAACTTCAAAATCCGGAACAACCGGCTCACCAAATTTCTCAATCTCTACGTTCTGGCTGTCGTCTTTACCGATCGGTACAGAAGGATCGATGATGTTCGGGATCACCATCATATCTTTCAGAAGCTCTTCCTCAACCTCTTTCTCTCTCTGAGAAAGTTCCTCAATACGAGTTCCAGATGCAGCAACCTGTTTTTTTACCTCTTCTGCCTCTTCTCTTTTTCCCTGGCCCATAAGAGCACCGATCTGTTTGGAGATCTTGTTTCTCTCAGCACGGAGAGCCTCAACCTCCTGCTTAATCTCTCTGTTTTCTTTATCAAGTTCGAGAACCTTGTCAACCAGCTCCAGTTTGCTGTCCTGGAACTTATTGCGGATATTCTGCTTTACAACCTCCGGATTCTCTCTCACAAACTTAATGTCTAACATGATATTCCTCCTGTATTAAAAATATTCTTACTCTTTGCAGTTTTTTATTCCTTCTCAATCTCACCAAGTCCAAAGTTTACTGCTTTTCTCAAAGCTTCCACTTCTTCCTGACTAAGTACAACATAGGACTCACCTTTTACGATCTCCTTTAAATAAAGGAAACAGTTATCGCGGCTGTGAACCGCATTCAAGATCAGACCCGTATTGTTTTTATCAAGAAGCGCCAGTGCAAAGCTGAGTTTTCCACCTACATCATCAAATGCATCATACTTTTCAACGCCATATTTGCTGAACATTACATTCATATTTTTTTTGATAAAGCTGATGTCATGATCATGATCTTCCTTTGCTTCATACAGCCGGTCGATCTGTGCAAATTTTCTTACAAAAACTTTTTCCAGTGACTGTGCATCTCCGCCTCTCATAAACATCTTGTACTTCCGTTCCAAACGGCTGAGACGCATATTGCTACTCACCACATTGATCAGAAGAATGATGGTAAGGATCAGCAAAACAATGATCACAATCCCGGAATCAATTCCCATGCTTTCAAAAATCCCGCTCATTCTGCCTCCTATCTGATAGATTCGAACAGATCAATGATTCTCTCCAGTTCATCTCTGGAATAATATTCAATTTCAATTTTACCTTTGTTGTTTTTCTTTCGCTGAATGGATACCTTTGTTCCCATGATACCTTTCATTTTTTCTTCCAGGCTCTCATAAATGGCATCTTCTGCTGTGTTTCTCTCTGTTTTTACTTTTTTCGCAGGAGAAACCAGATTCTTTACAAGTTTTTCCGTCTCACGAACACTGAGTTTTTCATCAAAAACCTTCATGGCTGTTGTTTCCTGAAGAGCTTCATCAGAAATTCCCAGAAGTGCTCTCGCATGACCAGCTGAGATCATATCTGCAATTACCATTTCCTGAACTTTTGAAGAAAGCTTCAGAAGACGCATGGAATTAGTTACTGCAGTTCTGCTTTTGGCAACTCTGTCTGCGATTTCATCCTGTTTCAGGTGAAACTCTTCCATCAGACGTTTGTATGCCATTGCTTCCTCTATAGGATTCAGGTCTTCCCGCTGAATGTTCTCGATCAGGGAAATTTCTACGATTTCCTGGTCTGTAAACTCTTTTACAACAACAGGAACTTCCTTGAGCCCTGCCATCTTGGCAGCTCTCCAGCGGCGTTCGCCTGCAATGATCTCAAAATAATCCTTCTTATCGGATACCAACAACGGCTGAAGAACACCGTACTGTTTAATGGATTCCGAAAGTTCCAGCAGCGCATCCTCATCAAAATGTCTTCTGGGCTGATTCAGATTTGGTTCTACGCTGGAAATTTTCACAAGTCGTTCTGCGGCCGGACTATCTTTTTCAGTTGGTTTGTCTTTTTTTACAACTGCAGATCTTGTCTTTTTTGCAGGTTCCTTTGACGGACCGCCTGCTTTGTTCGGGATCAGTGCGTCAAGACCCTTTCCAAGGCCTCCTGTTCTTCTTCCAGCCATCACTCGTCCTCCCTGCCTATAACTTCTTCTGCCAGGAGGCGATAACTCTCTGCTCCTGTAGATCGTGAATCGTACAGATTGATCGGTTTTCCATAGCTTGGTGCCTCTGCAAGTCGTACATTTCTCGGTATGATCGTTTTGTATATATTCTGGTCCAGGTTTTCTTTTACATTTTCTACAACCTGAAGTGACAGATTTGTTCTGGCATCATACATAGTAAAGACCACGCCTTCGATCTTCAACCTCTTATTCAATCGGTCTCTTACCAGTTCGATGGTATGTATCAACTGTGATAAACCTTCCAATGCATAATACTCACACTGAATCGGCACCAGAACGGAGGTTGCGGCTGTCAAAGCATTAATTGTAAGCATACTCAGTGACGGCGGACAATCCATGATTATGTAATCATATTTCCGGCGAAGTTTATCCGTGATCTTTTTCAGAATAAATTCTTTATCCTCAAGATCAACCAGTTCAATTTCTGCACCGGAAAGATTCATATTCGATGGTATCAGGTCAACATTATCTACAACGTTCTTTATAATGGTATCCTTGGTCTCTGCTTCTCCAAGCAGCAGCTCATAAAGGGTGTTTTCTACTGCATTCTTGTCTGCGCCAAGTCCACTGGTCGTATTTCCCTGCGGATCAATGTCGATGGCAAGAACCTTTTTCCCTTTTTCAGCAAGGCAGGCCGATAGATTGATGGCTGTCGTTGATTTTCCAACCCCGCCTTTCTGATTGGCAACTGCAATGATTCGTCCCATTGTACCCCTCCTTTTTATTTTTTTAAGGGATTTTTACTCATTGGATATCATTATAACACTTTTATTTTTAAACTGCCACATAATGTTTCACGTGAAACAATAGAAAATAGGTTTTGAATTATTTTATTTATTGTGTAGTATACCCAAACTCATTCCAGACTAAACAGAAGTTTGACAGTAACAGTACGTCGATTATAAAGTCCATCAACTCCGCATAAACTTCCAGTTTTATTTGCTGTCAATCAGACTATATATTTTACGCCATTACGCCATAAAAACGTACCGAGAAATGAAGTTCCCATTTATAGATATTTTGCTGAAATTGTTCTGATTTATCGTAATCTCGAAAATAATTCGATTTTCTCGGTATAGATATATTATCTTTTATGGAACCTTGCATACTGCTACATAGACCTCAAAATCCCTTGCTTTTACAGCATTTATAGCATTTTCGAATTTTATCTGAACACTAAAAACATTACTATTATTATCAAGCGAACAAAAGTATCTGTAAACGCATTCGCAGTTCTACACTGAATAACTGCTTCGCGATTTACCAAAAGAACTACAAGCTACTCTTCCCTGATAAGAAGCAGTTCTTCAACCACTGCTTATCGTTTCTTGCAATTGAAGCCAAAAACAGGGGGGAACTCCTGATTCGAGTCATACAAACAAAAGTATCCGCAGTTGCTACGCAGCTTTACACCGAATAACTGCTCCGCAGTTTATCAAAACTTGCTTGTATTCTTCCTGGTACTCTTCCTGATACAAGCAAGTCCCCAACCACTGCTTATTGTAATTCACAATTGAAGCAGGTGAATTACTTGATTCAATTAAAATCTACATTAAACCTACCATAAATCACATAAGCACGAACTACAGCTGTTTTTTATTTCTGCAATTGTCAAAGATGGGGTTATAACTCTTTATTCTTAATCTGTCTTCGGATGTTTCACGTGAAACATCCGAAGATAGATTATCAAACCAATATTCATAATTGAAGCAAGTGACTTCCTCGATCCGGTTAAAAATGCCATCAACGAAATCGATCCAGGACACGGTTTGACTTGTAACTGCAAGGGTACTGAACAGTTACGAACACATTATAAAATCAATGAGAAATATCAAAAAAATACTCCGATATATTCTCTCTGGCATTATCTGTATCACGAAAGCATGTAAAAAATACAAGAAACTCCCTCCACAAAATAATGTGGCTGTTATCTTTATATTCTCCAAAAGCATCTATATATAGTAAATGGAAACTTCTTTTCCCGGAGTGTTTTTATAGTGTGAAATACATGTATCTCTTGTAAAAAAAATATAATATTATGAAACTGGAATTTTCGATTTTTGTTTATTTTATTATGTTTACGAAAGATTTGCGTATTTATTTCATTTTTCTTCCAATCCTGTTATATATTCGTTATGTACATGTTAACTAAAGACTTTTTCAAGCATAGTTTCATTTTGTAATATCCAATATAAAATGTATCTGAATAAGGTTCCGGCATAGAACTGGCATAAAATAAATTTCACTTAATAGGCTTTTTCTTCTAAATCAAGCCGTAAAACACTTCCCTGTCTTCCCTTTATCCCAGTCATGAGGACAAAAATTTTTGCATTCGATCATAGTTTTACACAAAATAGCTGTTTTACAGTTTATCAGGAAGAGTACAAGTATTTTCCCACCCACAGTTTATTGTTTTTTTGTAATCGAAGCAGCTGCTTTCTTTTATTCAATCAATCAAAATTTTACATGTTTAAAGTAGGAACGGCTCTATATTTTATCTTTTTGTTACATGTGTGCAGGTGCACATTTGCATTTTAAGGCTTTTTTATATGTGTATACGTGTAAAGTACGTTTTATCGTACTTTTTTATTTAAAGTACTATAATTTGTACTTTAATGCTTTTTTATTCGTAAATATCCTATTATTTCTCTTTATTTTCCAGTATTTTCTTTTATAAAGTCCTTTTTATCGTACTTAACGTTTGTGTTATTATCATTATCATAGTGTTCTCTTCGCAGAAATAATCTCTTATTTCTCTTTATTTCATCCTTACTCTTATATCGTTTTTCTATAAAATCCCCCATATTTTCCGCCTTACCCTCCATTTTTTCATATAAATACACATTTTTACTACATTCACTTAACTTGTTAATTCCCCATCCAGTTCACAAAAGCATCTGACCGAAATCATGGAGAATACTGATGACAGTATCTGGAAACTCACCTTCAAGTGCGCAAACATATCTATCCAATTTGGGATCAAACGAATAAAAATACCCGTATTCGCTACGCAGTTCTACGCCCAATAGCTACTTTACAATTTATCAGGACCTGCTTACAATGTATCCATAACAATGGCCACATGAATTAGTGCAGTACCTTGTTTTCAGACATGCCCACTATTCCTTTCCCTGTTAAACGCCGTTGCATTCTTCCTAATACACGCCATCCACTGCTTATTACTTTTTACTTTTTCGTAATTGAAGCATGAGACTTACTGTTAACTGGTAATATTATTCTCCGAGTTTTTTTGTGAGCAAAGACCACTGAAAGCCCTGGACATACCATGCAAATTTATGTGATTAGCATAATTTCTGTGCATCGCGAAGTGTATTACCAAGAACGAAGTGATCAGTAATCAGGAAACTTTTTGATTTAATTCAAGCAGATAAAAGCATCCGCTTCACTACTTGCTCATAACCGAATAAGTGCTTCGCAGTTTATCAGAAGGAGCCTGCACTTCTCCTGATGCAAGCAAGTTCCCCTGATTATTGCTTTTCGAAATCGAACCAGGGGACTTATTTGATTCAGTTAAAAACGCTTCTTCTCTTGCCTCATTTTCCCCTGAAATGCTATAATCCATAAAGAAAGCATTCGCAAACTCCTTGCAGTTTGCGGCTAATACATTATTTCGTAAATAACTATACCAATCACGTGGGATGTGGATTCGAGTGTGCAGGTATAAAAATGCAGGCGTAGCTGGCTATGCTGAGGCTTTTAGATCTGTGCAGTCGGATTCACCAACAAGTAATTGGTATAGTTATTTCGAAAACAATGTACTAGTACAGCGAAAATTAAGTTTCTGCTATATTGACGTAGGATGATTTTCTCATATGCAAGGCGAAGGAATGAGGCGTAGCGGTGGCTACGGCGATTGACGACAACGCAGCATATGAAAAATCAGACAAGTCAATATGGCGGTTACTTAATATTCGCTGTACTAGTCATTTATCATCTGATCGAAAGGAATATTTTATACATGAACACCACAAATAATCGCAACGATTTCTATAAAGAACAATTAGGCAAGACTTTAAATGGCAATGAAAAGATCGAAACTGCCATTGCAGCACTCCAAAAAGAAGCAACCGAAGAAATGCTTGCTCATACTCTCACCGTGATCCGTCACAGAATGCAGGAGCAGGCACAGCTGATCATTGCTGTAGAACCTCCAAAAGGTGATGGAAAAATTTCTCTTCATGCGATCAAAACCAACGACGGAAAGCAATGGTGGGCTGCATTTACCAGCTTTGACGAAGAGTTAAAAGGCAGTGATAAGATCATGTCCACATTTACCGCAGATATTGATAAAATTTTTGCTTCTGCATTGCAAGAGCCGTCTGTTGAGGGAGTAATTCTCAATCCATGGAACCGCACACTGATGCTGAACAAAACCCTTATCAACATCATCCTCGGCAATCCTGTATAGCATCAGCTCTGTCGGATAACAAGTCCAATGTTTCACGTGAAACACTTGGTATTTTACTGAAGTATAAAAGCATTCCAGCGGATAACAGCATCCGCTTCGCTACTTGCTCATAACCAAATAACTGCTTCGCAGTTTATCAGAAGGAGTTTTTCCTTCTCCTGATGCAAGTAAGTCCCCACCCTCTGCTTATTGCTCTTCGCAATTAAAGCAGGGGACTTACTTGATTCGGTTCCAAATCTGATTTCTATGTATCATGAAGCATATTGGCGATGCTACTGTTCACTGATAATATTCCGTAAGTTTTTTTATAAACGAAGGTCGCAGAAAGCCCGAGACCATACCTCACCAATTTATGCGATCAGCATAAATTCTTTGCATTGCGAAGCGCGTTACTGAAAGCAGAACGAACAGCAACTTAGCGATCATCGCCAAGAACAGAATGGACAGTAGCGTCAGCATACAATAACAAGGTTAGGGTTCCCACAAAAGCATTGTAAATTTTTCGTTCCTGTCGTATAATAAAGCAAAGAAATATTCAGAAAAAATCAGATCAGATACCTGAATTACGTTACATCTGTCCTGATTATTTTTACGAATTCCAGGAGGCTTTTTAATGAAGAAAAATGGACACAGACTACTTACTCTTGCAGCTTTAGTCGGAACTGCCGCAGGTGTTATTCATATTGCTAACCGTTTCATAGATGCCACATCTCAGCTTAAAGATATGCTGGAACAGCCACACAGCAAAACCTATGACTGGCGTTTTGGAAAGATTTTTTATACAAAACAGGGACATGGCACCCCTATTCTTCTTATTCATGATATCATGCCAGGCGCTTCCGGTTATGAATGGAATGCCATAGAGAAGCAGCTCGCAACCGAACATACAGTTTACACCATTGATCTTCTTGGATGTGGACGTTCCGAAAAACCGGATATTACTTATACCAATTTTGTATTTGCTCAGTTACTCTGTGATTTTGCCAAGAATGTGATTCGTGAGGAAACCGATGTTATTGCCAGTGGTTTCTCAGGTTCTTTTGCGATCATGGCTTACCGTAACAATTCCGACCATTTCCGCAAGATCATGCTGGTCAATCCACCAAGCTTCAGTTCCCTGAAGCAGGCACCTTGCAAAGACAACAAGCTCTTTAAGTATTTTATCGAGCTTCCGATTTTCGGAACTCTGATCTATCATATGGTAGCTTCCCGCGAATCCATCAGCAGTCTGTTTATGGAAAAGCTGTTCTACAATCCCTTCCATGTAACAGATACACTGGTAGACACTTATTATGAATCCGCTCACAAGGGCGGTTCCAACGCTAAATATCTGTATTCCAGCTACATTGGCAAATACCTGAATATCAGCATTAATAATGCCGTAGAATCTTCCGATGCATGCATCTATATTATTTCCGGAGAAAAAGAAGCTTCCGCCTCTCTTATCGCAGAGGAATATCAGAAGCTGAATTCTTCCATTGAAACCGCTGTGATCCCGGAAACCAGACATCTTCCTCATCTGGAAGATCCGGAACATTTCCTGGAACAGGTAGCTATTTTCCTGTAAAAACAACTTATGATCCGGCATCAAAATTTATCTATAGTAATTTTGGAAATCAACGTATCAAAAGAACATTGTTCATGTTCGGAGCCGTTGAGCTTCATACAGTAATTTGTGGAAATGCTATAAACCAACAAAAAGCCAATAAAAAAAGAGTACTGTTTCACGTGAAACATGAGTTTTTCCTCAAACAAACGTGAAACAATACTCTTTATTTTTTACCAGACTCACAGCATGCATCCGGACATTTCTCTTATCTAAGTGCCTGCTCCAGATACATGTGTGTTGTATTATCGATCAGCTTATGTGTCAGCTCTGCCATATGCTGTGTACTCTCCTGATTCTCAGAAGACAGCCATGTCTTGATCATTCCCACGCATCCATTCAGACAAAACGCATACGCATACTCAATATCACGGTTGTCTTTCGGCAGACGAATTGACAAGCGATGCAGCACTGTATCTGCGATCAGTTTTTCTATACGATTCACAAAAGCCATATCTCCATTCTTTCCAAGAAGTGCGATACAAATATCCTTATTATGATCCAGGATCGTAAATATCTGCTCAATAAAAGGATACGAGCTCTCCTTATTATTAAGAGGATCCAGAGGATAGTCTGCCACCAGATGCGTGATTTCCTCCATCAATTCAGCCTCAATGGATTCCAGCATCTGATAGATATCTGTATAGTGAAGATAAAATGTGGAGCGGTTGATATCAACTTCTTCCACCAGTTCCTTTACCGTAATCTCCTTAATGCTCTTCTTCTGCATAAGACGGGCAAGCCCCGCTCGCAACTGTGCCTTGGTCTTACGTACTCTTCTGTCAACTTTTTCCGCCATCTTAATTCCCCCTGCAATTCAAAAAAGCAAGCACGTTTCCTTCGCCTCAATCACTTATTACTTACGATACTCTGCAACTGTCATACAATGCATAATGCATCCTTCAAACGAATAAAAGCATTCGCTTTCTCTACGCCGATCTGCATGATACCAGATATCTGCTGTTGTTAAGAATTGACAAGATTAAAATTGTTAACGACGCCGACCTACACGATACCAGATATCTGCTGCATATTTGTGTTGAAACATAGGAATCCTGTCTGCATTTAATATTACCAACTGCACATAAATTCAAAGGAAATAACGTACTTTTTGTCTATTATGCAGTTTTTTATTTGTAATAGACACTTCCATTATTTCCGTCTATTAATATACATTCAGTAAAGATTTAATGGTTGTATCTGTGGTATGTGTTTAGTATAATACATCACGTAAAGAAAATCAACACTTTGTTTGATAATGGAATATAAAGCTATTAATAGATTTTAATATGATTAATAGATCTCGTCGCCATTACTGGAATAAAGTTTGATTAATCAACTATGTTTGATAATACAATTTAATAAGAAAGGGATAGGTAATATGATCAAAAACGAATGGAAAAGCTTACTTCGTAACAAGCTCATGCTTATCGTCGTAATCGCCATTATCGTAATCCCGATCATCTATGCAGGTCTGTTTCTGAAATCCATGTGGGATCCTTACGGAAACGTAGACAGCCTGCCAGTGGCCGTGGTAAACGAAGACAAACCTGTCGAGTATAATGGCAAGACCTTAAGCATAGGTAAGGACATGACGGATGAGCTGAAAGACAACGACTCAATGGCATTTAACATTGTAGACAGCAAGACAGCAGAGGACGGTCTGGCCAATGGAACCTATTACATGGTTATCAAAATCCCGGAAAATTTCTCCGCAAACGCAGCCACTGTAATGGACGACGATCCAAAGCAAATGGAGCTATCCTATGAGACAAACCCTGGAACCAACTATATCGCCTCCAAGCTCAGTGAAACAGCAATGCTGAAGCTTCGTGATAACATTGCTTCCAAGGTTACGGAAACCTATACAGAAACCGTTTTTGATTCTATCTCAGAAGCAGGTGACGGAATGCAGGAAGCTGCAGACGGATCCGGAAAGATCGAAGACGGACTGAATACAGCAGCTGATGGTAACAAAACAATTACCAAAAACCTTAAGAAGCTTTCCACCAGTACTCTTACTTTCGTAAGCGGTGCTGACAGTCTCACCGAAGGTCTTAAGACCTACACCGATGGTGTTGCAAAGGTTAACGATGGTGCAAAGAGCCTGGACGATGGTGCAGATCAGCTGAACAGCGGCGTTGCAACTCTCACAGAAAAGGTTCCTGAGCTGACAACCGGTGTGGATACTCTGGATAAAGGTGTTCAGCAGTACACCGCTGGTGTGGATGAGCTTAATAAAAATTCTGATACACTGAAATCCGGCGCAAGCAGCCTGGAATCCGGTGCAAATGCATTAAGTGCAGGTATTGATACTCTTTCCGACGGAGCAACACAGTATGTAGCTGGTGCTGACACTCTTGCAGATGGAACTACCACCTATGTGGCTGGTGCTGGCAAACTCGCAGCCGGTGCCAAAGAGCTTGCAAAACTTGAAGACGGACTCACAACAGTTTCCAATGGTATCTCTCAGCTGAATACCGGTGTTACCAAAGGAACCGATGACTCACAGTCACTGATATCCGGAACACAGCAGCTGGAAAACGGACTGAAATCCCTAAACGATAAGGTTTCTGCTCTGAAAGAGGGAACAACACAGGAATCCATCAACAAGCTTGCAGCCGGCCTTACTTCCGCAAAGGATGGTATGGACACAGCCGCAGCTGGTATGAACAGTGCTGCAGCTGGTATGAACAATGCCGCAGACGGAATCAACAACGCAGCCGGATATATCACTCAGGCCGCAGGCATCACAAGGCAGACCAGCAGCAGTATCACAGACAGTCTGATCCCTGCTCTCCAGAATGCAGGCACACAGTTCTCACAGGTAGGTGATCAGGTCAGCAGCATCCTTACAGGATACGGACAGCAGACAACGGAAGCACTTACTGATGCAAATACCAAGATCGGTACTGCCGGACAGACAATGACCGATTTAGCAGCACAGCTTCAGGCGATTCAGGCAACCGCTTCTGAGGACGGAACCATTTCCGCAGCAGCTCTGAATGATGTGATCAACGCTTTAAACAGCGTAGCCGGTGGAATGACTGGCGTGGACGGTTCTTACATGAGCAGCTATTCTGATCAGGTTTCACAGCTTGCAGCTGGTGTATCCGGTCAGCTCTCTTCTACTCAGGAAAATCTGAATACTGTTGCTTCCAAGCTTAACGAAGCAGCTTCCGGACTGACTCAGATCTCCGGAGGACTGACTCAGGGTGCCGGCACACTTTCTGAGGGTGCAACAACCATGACAGATGGTGCAAACCAGATGAGTGCAGGTGCAACAACCATGAGCGCAGGTGCAGAGCAGTTATCTGCAGCTACAAGTCAGCTTCCTACAGATCTGATCGCTCAGCTTTCTGCAGGTGTTACCCAGCTGTATCAGGGTGCACAGGCTGTAAACGCAGGAACCAAGAACGTTTCCGCAGGACTTCAGTCTCTGGAAGACGGCACAGTCGAAGCCTTCCCGGCTGCAGCAGCAGGAATCAAAGCTCTGAACGATGGATTTGACCAACTGACATCTTATGATAAGCAGCTCAACGACGGTGCAAAGAATCTGAAAACAGCCGGCAAACAGATCACTGGCGCACTTCCGGATATCAAATCCGGTGCAGGTCAGCTGGCAGATGGTTCTAAGGCACTGACAGATGGAATCACAACTTACACCGATGGTATTGCTAAGCTTTCCGAAAACAGTGCTGCTCTTACAGACGGCACCAAGAAACTGGCAACAGGAGCCAATGCTCTTTCCAGCGGTGCTACTACTCTTGCAGATGGAACAAAAGCATTAGCCGATGGTTCCGGAACACTGACAACCGGAATCACAACCTACACCGATGGTGTTGCTAAGCTTTCCGAAAACAGCTCCGCTCTTACAGACGGTACCAAAAAGCTCTCAACAGGAGCCAAAACCCTTTCCAGCGGTGCTACTACTCTTGCAAACGGTACTAAGACATTAGCAAACGGTACCTCAACGCTTCTCAGCGGTACCGAGAAGCTTGTAAGCAACAACAGCACACTTAACAATGGTGCAAAACAGCTTGCAGATGGCGCTGCCCAGATCCAGAGCGGTTCCTCTCAGTTGTATGATGGATCCAAGAAGCTTGGAAGCGGTATGAAAGAACTGAAAGACGGTTCCAAGACACTGACCACAAGCCTCAGCGATGGAGCTACCACTGTAAAAGACAATTCAGCAAGTAATGAAACGATCAAAATGTTCGCAACTCCTGTTGTGAACGATGAAACAAAACTTACCGATGTCCCGAATAACGGACACGCAATGGCACCTTACATGATGTCTGTAGGCCTCTGGGTCGGCGCACTGGCATTCTGCCTGATGTATCCTCTGGCTCAGTATAAAGGCAAACTGAAATCCGGTTTCGCATGGTGGGCAAGCAAAGCTTCCGTCCTTTATCCGGTAGCGATCCTTCAGGGAATCTGCCTGATCCTGCTGTTACGTGCATTTAACGGATTCACACCTGCAGAGATGGGCAAAACCGTACTCTTCGCCTGCCTGACATCAATGACCTTTACCTCTATCATGTACTTCTTCAACATTACTCTTGGTAAAGTAGGAAGCTTCCTGATGCTGGTATTCATGGTCGTTCAGCTTGCAGGATCTGCCGGAACTTATCCGGTTGAGGTTTCACCTTCATTCGTTGCAAAGATCCATGCATACGTTCCGTTTACTTATACGGTCGACGCATTCCGTGCAACGATCAGCGGTGGCCGGAGCATTACCACTTCCATTATTGTAATGGTTGCACTGTTAGTGATCTTCACAATCCTGACGATCCTTCAGTTCAATCACATGACCAAGAGAAAGAAAGCAGAAAAAGTTGTTCTCTTCGACTGGCTGGAAGAAAGAGGTCTTGCATAATACTTAGTTACTGGCAGAAGCTCCCCCGAACCTTCTGTTAGATATAGAAAAATTAAAACTGTACAGTTGCTCAGATGAGCTTCTGTACAGTTTTTTTATATTGTCCTCGTCAATTCTCCACGCTATAATTATAGCAGTTATAGAAAATCAAGCTCGCCAGTACACCGTGCCTGACCTATGCAGCAGATTTCAATTCAGAAACATTCCTGTCAGATTCAGAAGAAGCGGCAATATGACTTCTCAGATCTACTCACAAACCGGAGCTCTTTCTGACTGCAAGCCTGCGGTTTTCAATGGAAAAGCAACCTGGTATGCATCTAATCCACTGACCGCAAAAACAGACGGAATCATCACCTATGCTACACCATTTACCGTCTTCATGGTAAAACCTGGAAAGCTATCGGCAATACAAAAAATACAACCTACACCGATAAAAAGCCAGGCACCGCAACCAAATACCGTATCCGTGCATACCGCATCACAAACGGCAAAAAAATATACGGACCTTATTCATCTGTAAGGACCGTAAAATAATAGCAACATAAAAACACCCCGGAAAATCCTAATCTATGTGGTGTCTCCGAATATCTGATCATCAAGCGGATATTCGGAGATCACCTTATTATTTACGGATCTCCGAGGTGTTTTTATTTATTTTCTTAATATTTTATTTTTCCGCCTCAGCTGTTGGTGTTGCTGTGGCTTCTGTCTCTGTTTCACCGTTTACCATAGTTTCATATGCATTGAACATTTCTTTTACTGTCATTTTGTTTACAAGAAATACCTTGTCTCCAACGACAGCTGCATAATAGTTTGTGTCATATGTGTAGAAGGTAACGGTTGTCTGGTTCTTGTCAGAGTCTGTGAATACAGCGGTCATCTCCGGGTCTGCAGCTGGTGTATAAACGTCTGTCAGTCTCTTCTGTCCTGCCATGTTTATCAGCTTGTTGTAGAAGGTGGTAAAGGTTGTACTTTCTATTTCCTTACCATCCAGCTGATAGGTTGTTGTTTCTTTTTCGTTTCCGTCATCATCTGTGGATGTTTCACGTGAAACATTTACAGTACTTGTTGTTTCACCGTAAGTAACCTGGAGCTGATCCAGATTTTTTACAGACAGATAATTGACGATCAGTGACCAGAGATCTGACGGCGTCTTGTCAATAACTGCACTCAGTGTATCCGTTGACATTGTATAGATCTGTTTGTTATCTACCGTTACATATCTGCTGCCATCTCCTGCCTCATCACCAACGTAAATGACAAGCTGTTTATCCACTGTGGTTGTCTTGCTGTCTGCATCTTCTGAGCTGCTGTCCGTGTCAGCGCTGTCGCCGTTCTCAGAATCGCTCTCAGAGGCCGTAGAATCGTTTTCTCCGGATTCTGTACCGTCTGTGCTGTCATCCTTCACCTCTTCCTTATAATCCACTGTAATCGTCGCATAGGGCTTATCAAGGCCATACTGGGAAAGATCCTCTGCATTGTAGTTTACAAACTGGTCAAATGCAAAGCTTCCAAGTCCGGAGGTTACATTTCCTGCTGCCGTTGTATCGGCAGACTCTTTATCGCTGCTTCCGTCACCGGAAACATTCCAGGTAGCTCCGTCGGAATTTTCTTCCAGGACATAGGAATCTTTATTCTCACTGACCTGGACCTTTTTCACTGTGGAAGAATCAATTGTCGGGAAATCTTCTCCCTGTGCATAATCGTAAAGGGAATCCATAAACGGAGACACTGTGTCCGCTGCCACTACATATACCGTGCTGTCATCATCATCCTTGGAAATGTAATACTGATTCGTAGACGTATTCTCATCTCCGATGTTGAGCTTCGTTGTCCCATCAGCGGTATCAACGGTTACTGTGTTAGATGGAGAATCCAGTCCGTATTCCGTAAGATCCTCCACATCCTCCAGGACTCTGTCCGCTTCCACCTTTTTGATGGCGGAAGCTGCGGAATCCAGAGTTGTCTGATTTACAGGAAAAGCAGTCTCATCCTTTTTCACCCAGGAATCATCTTTTTTCTCAAAGGTCACTTCCTTCTTGTCTACGATAAATTCCAGGGATTTAATGTCATCCGTTTTCACGGAAAACACTTCTGTTTTGCTTTCCTCTTCGCTGCTCTCTGTCTTTTCTTCTTTGGATACGTAGGTGTTCAGTCCCACATAAACGCCGCCGAGAACTGCCAGAACAACAACTGCTGAAACAAGTTTGGTCGATTTTTTCATTATGCTTTTCTCCTCTTAAGCCAGATCAGAAATCCTGCAACAAGGAACACTCCCGGGATCAGACCAATGGTACAGATCTTCCAGAAGGCTGCATCATAATCGGTTACTGTCAGGCTTGTGGACTCAAGGCTCTTGGATGGAATAGAAACAGAATTACTGTCGTCTGTGCTGGTCATCCAGTTTAAGGACTCCAGAAGGAGCTTTTCATTTCCGCCGGATACCATCTGGTTTACCTGGCTCTCCATCAGATTTGCTGTGGAGTAGTAAACGATCTGTGTTTCCTTATCATCATCCAGTTTCTCAGTGATGGCAACACCAAGATCAAACGGTCCGTTTACATCTCCGTCTTCCTTTTCGATATTGCTGCTCTGCATATTTGTTTTGGAGTAAGCCTTGTCAGAGGTTGTCAGGATACTGTCGATGGTTACGGTATCTCTTACATCATCTGTTTTCTGAATGCCCTGCGCATACGGTGCCAGTACATAGGAGCCTGCAGAAGCTGTCTCAGAGCTTGCATCTGTGCTGTTGACTGTTGGTACAAGATAATATGGCATCTGCATTCCATAATGCTGATTATCACCCTCAAATACGATTCCCTCTGCACACTTTACACCATAGTTTTCAAGAACCGCATCAAAGTTCGGCAGATCATCCTGTGTATAATCCGAGAAGATCATAGCTTTTCCGCCTGCCTCCAGATAATCTAGGAGCTCTGTTTTTTCTTCCTCGGAAATATCGCTGGTCGGAGATACGATCATCAGGCAGTCTGCATCATCCGGAACCTTTCCCTCTGTGAGAAGGTTCAGCTCCTTGATATCAATGTTTGCTTTCTGGATATCTTCTTTAAAGCTGGAATCCAGATCTTTTTCTCCGTGTCCGGATAAGGTGTACATGATCGGAAGATCCTCGGATGTCACATAGCCGATCGCACTTGTGATCTGTCCTTCTCCATCAAATCCGGTAGTAGTCTGCTGCCAGGTATTATAGTCTACTGAAGAGGAATACATATCGTTGTAATTGATAACCTTGTTTCTGTCGCCGCAGACTACGATCAGGCTGTTTGACGCAAGATCATCGGTTGTATATTCCGATGCAAATTTCGGATTTACAACAGGGTCTTTCACCTCAACTTTAACATGCTTGGACTCATCTTTATAACGTGAAAGCAGATTGGAGATCGTGTCGTCCTCAGAACCGCTTGCCGCGATCTGATAAATGGTAACATCCTTATCCAGTGCCTTCAGTACCTTCTTTGTTTCATCACCGATGGTGTAAAGCTTGGATGAGCTTACATCCAGCTGTGAATATTTGGATGGGATCGCACCGACGATCATATTGATCACAACCACGATCACGATAAAGACAGCTGCCATAGCCATGCTGTAGGAACCATTTTTGATATGTTTTTTGCTGATGGTGCCTACCAGCTTTTTCGGATCCGGTTTATGTTTCTTTTTGCCGGAGTCCTGTGCGATCTCCGGTACGGCTGCCTCGCCTTTATTTTTCTTAAACTTCTCACTGAATTTCATTTCCATTCACCCCCTAGTTCCAGCGTCTCTTCTGAATGGACTGCATGGTAAGGAACAGGCAGATCGCAATAACAGAAATAAAATAAACGATTCCTGTCACGTCAAACACACCGTTTGTAAAGTTCTCATAATGTCCGCTCAGATTAAATACATTCAGTACCTTCTGGATACCACCCTGGAAAATACTAGATTTTACAACGTATACGATCACAAGGGCAATCTCTCCCACAGCTCCGATCACTACAGAGATCAGGACATTTTTGATCATGGTATAAATGATGATAGCGATCGCCACGATCAGAAGTCCGAATGCCACTGCGGTTGACATGGAGGTCTGTGAAAAGAATGAGGAAATTCCGTTCATCATATAGAAGGCGAACAGGAATACAAACGTAAGTACTGCTGCAATTACCTGGCTTTCTGTAAGTGCTGACATAAATACACCGATCGCCAGATTCGCGCATCCCAGAAGGAAAAATCCCAGGATCCCGGTGTATGCGGAAGCATAGGAAATCGTTCCGAACTTACTCATGATCAGAGGATAAACGCACATGATCACGACCGGAATGGCAAACACAGCTACCAGTGCAAGATATTTTCCAAATACGATATCCCATACAGATACCGGTGCGGTCAGAAGAAGCTGATCCGTTTTCTGCTTGCGCTCTTCTGCAAGTACACGCATGGAAAGGATCGGCACACCGATCAGGAACACAAAGGTCAGTGCGCTTAAGGTAGTTTCAAATTTTGAATAGCCGCCTGAAAGCTGATATGCGGAAAAATAAATTCCGGTCAGCACCAGGACAAAAAATATGAAGAGATATCCAACCATAGAGGTCAGATAGCTTTTCAGTTCTCTTTTAAAAATCGCTGTCATGACTGATCCCCCTCTTTCTCATCAGAAGCCTTCTCTGGTTCCCCGTTTTTTTCTTCCTGAGTTTTTTCTTCTTCCGATGATCTGTCTTCTACCGGTTTCCACTGTGAGCTTTCCGGTTTTCCGGCGGATTTTTTCTCTCCTTCGGTAAGCTCAAGGAATACATCCTCAAGGGAAACTCTCTTAACCTGCATTTCGTAGATTGGACAGTTCGCTTTTGCCATAGCGTAGAAGACTTTTTCACGGATATCCACATTTTCCTGAATGGAAAGTTTTGTTTTCCACAATTTTTCATCGCTGTCATAGGACATTTCCACTCCGGTTACGCCTTCGATCGTTTCCAGAGCTTTTCGAATCGTGTCTTTCTCTCCTTTTACCTTCATAAGGAGGCTGTTGGAGCCTGCTGCCAGACGTTCCAGATTATCCGGTGTATCGCTGGCTACCAGCTTTCCATGGGAAATGATCAGAACATAATCACACACTGCTCTTACCTCGGAAAGGATATGGGAGCTTAGGATAACCGTGTGCTTCTGCTTCAGGCCTTTGATCAGGTCACGGATCTCGATGATCTGCTTCGGGTCAAGTCCTACTGTCGGCTCATCCAGGATGATCACCTCCGGATATCCCAGGATTGCCTGCGCAAGGCCCACCCTCTGGCGATAACCTTTGGAAAGGTTTTTGATCAGACGGTCTTTCATGTCTGTGATCTTTACCATATCCATGACTTCTTTTATCTGCTTGTCTTTTTGGTTTCTTGGGATTTTTTTCAGATCAGCCGCAAATTTCATGTACTCAAGAACGGTCATGTCAAAATAGAGCGGCGGCATTTCCGGCAGATAGCCGATACATTTCTTGGCTGCCTCCGGTTCCTCCAGAATATCATGACCATCGATCATCACTTTTCCTTCTGTGGAAGCAATGTATCCTGTGATCATGTTCATAGTTGTTGATTTTCCTGCACCGTTGGGGCCCAGGAATCCGTAAATTTTCCCCTTTTCGATCTGAAAGGAAAGATGGTCAACTGCAGTATGATCGCCATACTTTTTGACCAGATTACTTACTTCGATCACTTTACTCTCCTCCTTTTATTTTCAGGGAAATACTTTTTTTAATTATCGATTTCCCATTTTATAAGATGCCAGAGGCAAAAGGTCCTGAAACTGAAGCCCTTGACTCTGGCGTCTTTTCAATACCAATAGAAAATGCCCCTGGATGAAACAGAGAATGGGGGAAATCCAGGGGCATCTCTATCGGATTATAGTGTAAAAGTAATTTGTGATAAAAGTAGGATAAATTTGTGATAATTTTGTGAAACTCCCGGACAAAGAAATCTCCTGTCGGACAGATTTTGCCTTTGTTCGACAGGAGGTATCTTATGCCAGTGGCTCTCTGAGCGGTGTTCCGGCTTTTCTCGGATATTTGCCCGGGGTGTTCTTTACCTTCTCGATAATGACCAGGGAGCGGCCGATCTCAGATCCCGGAAGGTCAAAGTACTGAATATCCCTGATCTTTCCACCAAGGATTTTTACTGCTTTCTCTGCTGCTTCTGCTTCTTCCTTTACAGAACCGGATTTATAGGAAACAAAAAGCCCTCCGACTTTTACATACGGGAGACAGTATTCAGACAGGGTTGCAAGTCCGGATACTGCTCTGGATACGCAGAGATCATATTTTTCTCTGTAGGCTTTGTTTTTTGCATATTCTTCAGCTCTTCCGTGAATGGCGGAAATCCCCTCCAGGCCCAGGAGCGCAAATGTTTCTTCCAGGAATTTTACTCTTTTATTGAGGGAGTCCAGAAGGCAGGCTTCCACCTCCGGGAAGGCGATCTTCAGGGGAACACCCGGGAATCCGGCGCCGGTTCCGATGTCCATAACGGTTTTTATCTTACCCATATCTACAGCCTTGACGCAGCAGAGGCTGTCCAGGAAATGTTTCACGAGAACCTCGTCAAATTCTGTGATACCGGTGAGGTTCATGACTTTGTTTTTTTCTACAAGATATTCGTAGAATCGGATAAACTGGTTTTTCTGCGTGTCACTGAGTGTGATCCCAAGCTCCTCGCAGCCTTTTTCCAGGATTTCTAAATTGTACATGCAGCTTCCTCTCTTATTTTCTGTGTTTTATTGTTATTCTTTGTATTATCCGTGTTTATGTCCGGATCTGCTTTCCAGATATACAAGAAGCACGGAAATGTCAGCCGGGGAGACACCGGAGATACGGGACGCCTGACCGATGGACACCGGTCTGTAGGCTTCCAGCTTCTGGCGTGCCTCAATGCGGAGGCTTCCTACATCTTCGTAATCAATGTCTTCCGGAAGCTTTTTCTGCTCCAGTTTCTTAAACTGCTCTACCTGCTTCATCTGGCGGCGGATGTAACCGTCATATTTGATGTTGATCTCTACCTGCTCACATACATCTTCCGGAAGCTCCGGTCTTTCTTTATCGATGGGTGCAAGCACCTTATAGTTAAGCTCCGGCCGACGGATCAGCTCTGCAATGGTGGTTCCGGATTTCAAAAGGGTACTGTTCAGAGATTCCAGAAGGCTCTGTACCTCTGCAGAACCACCTACGGTTGCATGTTCCACTCTCTCGATCTCTTCCTGGATCCGGCGCTCTTTTTCCTGTAATTTATGGTATGTCTCATCATCGATCAGGCCGACCTCCCAGCCTTTTTTGCGAAGACGAAGATCTGCGTTGTCCTGGCGGAGGAGCAGACGGTACTCAGCACGGCTTGTCATCATTCGGTACGGCTCATGGTTCTCCTTTGTTACCAGATCATCGATGAGAACGCCAATATATGCCTCTGAGCGGTCCAAAATCAGCTGTTCCCGGCCTTTTACCTCCATAGCTGCATTAATTCCCGCTATGAGGCCCTGAGCGGCTGCTTCCTCATATCCGGAGCTTCCGTTAAACTGTCCGCCGCTGAAAAGGCCCTTGATCTTTTTGAATTCCAGTGTGGGATAGAGCTGGCGCGGATTAATGCAGTCATACTCAATAGCGTAAGCATTTTTTACAATCCTGGCGTTCTCCAGACCCGGTACGGAATGGTACATCTCGTACTGAACATCCTCCGGCAGGGAGCTGGACATTCCGCCGATGTACATTTCATTTGTGTAAAGACCTTCCGGTTCGATAAATACCTGATGGCGTTTTTTGTCTGCAAAACGAACTACTTTATCCTCAATGGACGGACAGTAACGTGGTCCGGTTCCTTCGATCATTCCGGAATAAAGGGGGGATCTGTCCAGATTTGCACGGATGATCTCGTGTGTTTTTTCGTTTGTATAGGTCAGCCAGCAGGATTTCTGCTCGATCTGTACCGATTCCGGGTCTGTGGAAAAAGAGAACGGTACGACTCTTTCATCTCCGAACTGCTCTTCCATCTTAGAATAATCAATGGTGTTTCCGGCGATTCTGGCCGGAGTTCCTGTTTTGAAGCGGAACATTTCGATCCCCAGCTTTTTCAGGGAATCCGTAAGGTAATTGGCTGCCTGAAGGCCGTTCGGTCCTGTATAGTTGCTGACGTCGCCGTAAATGCAGCGGGCCTTGAGGTAGGTTCCTGTACAGAGGACTACAGCTTTTGCGTGGTAGGTGGCTCCTGAGAAGGTTTTTACACCGGTGATATGCCCGTCTTCTACCAGAAGCTCGGTCACTTCACCCTGGCGGATGGTTAAGTTCTCTGTATTTTCCAGTGTCTTTCTCATTTCTGTGCTGTAGGCCTGTTTATCGGCCTGTGCACGAAGGGAATGAACTGCAGGGCCTTTGGACTGGTTGAGCATTTTGGACTGGATGAAGGTTTTGTCTATGTTTTTACCCATTTCCCCACCGAGAGCATCCAGCTCACGGACGAGATGCCCTTTGGAGCTGCCGCCTACATTGGGGTTGCAGGGCATAAGGGCGATGCTGTCTACGCTGACTGTGAACATGACTGTGTTGAGCCCTAAGCGGGCGCATGCCAGTGATGCTTCGCAGCCTGCGTGGCCGGCGCCTACTACTATGATGTCGAAAGACTGTTCCAGATTTTTCATGCTTTTTCTCCTTTATTTTTTCTCTTATTCTTTCTCTTTATTTTTCTTTGTGATTTTCTTTTTCTTTGTTTATTGTGTGGTTGGTTTTTGGTTTTATTTTTACTTTCTTGCTTGGCAGAAGGCCTGGTTTTTTTGCTTTGGGAAGCTGTGGAAAACCGCAAAGGGGCCGTAAAGCCACGGCCCCTCTGCACACCCCTCGGGCTTTTTTTTAGGAGTTCTTGG
>ERZ779892.1370-NODE-1370-length-22286-cov-6.334533_pt1 | contig 22286 bp, 18 predicted proteins | sample MGYA00511552_ERZ779892 | MGnify/ENA primary metagenome ERZ779892 (study PRJEB29588, sample SAMEA2154561) | human gut metagenome | biome: human gut; feature: human-associated habitat; material: faeces | place: Denmark | collected 2008/2010 ... | reverse complement strand
CTTATCAAGCGCAGGCAGTTTGACAAAAACACATAAAACCGCCCTTTGAGAAAGGGATTTCTCCTCTCTCAAAGGGCAAGTTGGCAAACTGGAAGTTTACTTTCCCTATTTCTATTATTTAGTAAGATTCAATAATTCTTGAACCTTTTCTCGATATTCTTGGTTGTAATCTAACCATATTTCTGTATGTTCACTATCAGTTACCGTCCAAATCATTTTAATTTGTTCATTTTGTATTGAATCATATATTTCTTGCCCCATAAACTGTGGGGTTAATGTATCTGCCTCACTGTTTATTACCAAAACCGGAATTTCAATATCTGCAATTTTGTCACATACATTTGCATCATCATAACTAAATCCCAATTTCATTTTGTTGATAATGTTGCCACAGAATGTCATGTAAGATATAGGCAATCCAATATCCATCTTTCTCATTTCTTCTTCTACCATCCATTTCATATCACTAACCGGACAGTCTAGAATCAGAAAATCCACTTTGTTTTCAACATCCTTATTTCCCATTGCTAATCCTGCAGTTGCTCCACCAAACGATGTACCCCATATTCCTATCACTTGATCCGGTGCATGGCTATAGACATAATCAATGTAATCAATCAAATCATATTTTTCCCAGTATCCAAATGTAGTATATTGAGCTGTATTTTCGTTGCTACTTCTCTGGTCATAAGTCAATACATTATATCCTTTCTGCAAAAACATTTCTGCTAAAGGATAATTGGTATAACGATTTCCACCAAGACCATGCACTAAAATAACTGTTGGATTATTCTTATCTCCTTCTTCACCAAGAGCATATATGTAATCTGCCGGTATCATATGTTCATCAAAAGTTGAAGTGATTTCAACTTTTTCTATAGTATATGTACTGCAGAAAACATCATAATCCATATTATATCTTTTCCAAAAACTATCTTTCACTTTTGAAGTATCTTCACAAGTAACCAATTGAGTAGACCCCATGAAAACTTGCGTCCCTATAAAATAGGACATTCCCACAAACAAAAGTAAAATAACTATAACTATTATCAACAATATTTTTGTCCATTTCTTCATCGTTTTCTCCTAAAAATTCCGATTTGTATTTCCATTCATTTTAGAAAATGGGCAATCCCGATCAGAATTGCCCATTACTTCAATAAATTATACTATTAGCTTTATTCCAACGTCTTCATCGTAGGGAAATACCCACACCGCCTTTTTATATCTTTTCAAAAGCTCGCAAACCCTTGATTTTACCGGATTTGCGACGTTTTTGCTTTTTACGAAAGTTTATATATTCTTACAAAACCTACGCCATTTTGGCGTAAAATTGGCGTATGGGGATTTGGTGGGATTCTACTATAAAACAGTTTAGATTTTATTGGGCTGAAAAAATTAAACAGCTTTTTTAGAATCTATCTTCCAACTCATCGTTTAAAAGCTTTTCTTTAATGATAATAGTGTTCTGCCATTGATATTCTCGCTTGACAACTCGTAGATCTCATCTAACTCAAGCATTAAGCCGGTGGGGTTTCGCCCTATTATTACATATTGGTTTTGCGCATCAAAAGCAATATACTGCCTCATTTTATCGTCCAACAGAATATCTGCATTGTCTATTACAAAAAGCTTATCCTTCGAATTTTTTATCGAAGCTTTGTAATTCTTTTTTTGGTCAAGGTAATTAAAGCACCTTATTCTTTTATCATTTGCAGACAGTTCTTCAATAAATGAATACAGAGCGGATTTGCCAACGCCAGAGTCGCCTGTGATAAAAGTAACGTTGTAATCAAAATGTAGATCAATGATGAAGGAAGTGTGGGTAGTATTGATCTCTTGCATCACGATCGGTTTAATCTTCATCGCTCCACCACTCCTTCAATTCTTCATAATCATCTATTTCTCTGCATTTCTTCTTACTCTTATCGTACACGTTCACTCGTGTCATATCAAATGATATAATCGGATAATCACAACAGATCTTTCCTTCGTCAAGAGAATAGATCATATCAAGAGCATTATCACCACATTCTCTTATGTCAAAAATCTTATCAGTATTGTACATTATATTCAATACCGTCTTGCAGCCACTGGAAAGCTTATCAGTATTCAGCGTTGTCCCATCAAAACGTGATTTAATTGTATATGGCCCGGTCAATTCAGCGTGGTCAATTTTTTCAATTATCGCATTTGCCCTATTATCCAGCATTTGAGCAGTATATTTGTTAAAATAAACATCGTTCAATTTAACAATTTCTATTGATTTTGGAATCTGACCGTGTTTATATATTGTAATCATTTATTACCTCTCTAACTGCAACACATCTTTTAAAATGGAATACTGATAAATTTGTCTTGCCTTATCTTCTGAAGAAAGCCTGTCTGTATCCAAACCGCAAATGTCATCTGCTTGTCTGTTTTCCATTTCACAACAGTTATTAACAAAGCACTCTCCAAGATGTCCCTTGTCAGTTTCAAATCCTGTATTACGTGTAATGTCGAACAACAGTTTTGCTGACAACTGCTCTGTATTGTAGTTGTTTGAATAGTTAAGACTATTCTTAAGTTCTATAAGGTCTTCTTGGCTTCTAGAATTTAATTGTATATCAACAAAAATATCTTTTGCTCTAAGAAACTTTATTCTCTTATCTTTCAATTCATCATCTTTAGCAAATACCCAATCCTCTAATTTTTGAAAAGATAAAAGCGCAAATTCAAATGAATGGATTTCTTTTATTTGAACGTTTTCTTTTTGTTCTACGCATTCTTTTAACTTTTTCACTTCACGTACAACATCATGATTATCAACAGAACTATCTATTAGAATATAGTATTCGTTGCCATCAGCTTCAATTCTTGATGCTGCCTTTCGTAATTCTGTATTATTTCTTTTAGTTTGTACAGTAAACTCAGGATTTATCACTTTGAAAATGTTTTTCCAAAATTCAAATCCTGAAGCACTGTCCTCGCACCAAACATATTTACTCATAATAAACCCCTAACTTTTGCAATAAACAATCTACTTCAATTATATCATTTTTTTATGCGTAAATCAAGATTAGAAACCTATTCAAAAATAATCTTGTAAAGTTTTTCGTTAATTTTCGGCATTTTAGAGTTTCTCCTGTTTATTTATTTTTATGGTATATCTTTTAGGTTCGGGGGTTTCATCTTGATATCTAAGGAATTCTTCACTTTCAAAATCTGGAATCCCTTCGGAAAATTCCGACACTTTTTTCAAATAGTCAGCATCTTCTTCTACAAATAAAATATCATTCGACGAGCATTTGTTTATGGAGAATTTCACCATAAAGACATTGGAGTTTAAAGTGTAATTATAATCTGATATTTGGTCTATTTGGATTTCTTCAAAAGAATAATATATATTCAATATAAATAGTGCTGCTAATGCCCTTATTAATGAGTTTATATTAGCTTTATGTAATTCATTTATTCGATTATGTTTTACTGAACAGTATGCAACATAATAATCATTTTCATCACTGGGGATATATCCCATTGGGGCAAATTCATTTCCCAAACCATGTGTATCAGTAAAATACATATTTGGCGAGATTATTTTTACTTGTTTGTCCGACAAGTTCCACTTCTTATTAATCTGATTAATTGCTGCTCCTATACTATCTGAACTGCGCTTAAATTCTATTTTGTATAATTCGAAAAACAAAGACTCTATCTGTATACTTATAGCGATTAATAGGTCTGCTATTTTATTTGAAAATGTCCATATTTGGTTGTGCCCGTTTTCACTTGTTTCATCTGAAAAATGAATATAGTAGGATAAATCTACAACGTCACTTTCTAACTTCTTATAAACTGACCAAAACATATTTGATTTGTCCGACATTTTACATACTCTCTTTCTGTGTTTTTTGTTTTAAACTCAATAAACTTTTTAAGTTCAGCTCGCAACGCTACAATTCGGCTGTCAATTTCAACCTTTCAATGTTGGAAATGGTAATGTATCTAATATATATTATCAAGGTTAGTATAACGAAAATTGCCTATCAATTGCTTGTATTAAGTGTATATCATAAACCTATGTCATTTTTAAACCATTCGGTACAGATAGATTTGTTCAAGGGCGATTTTATAGTCATATCAAGTACATCACAATCTAAAAATAAAGCTCTATAATATCTACAGTCAGAGGCATCTAATCCTCTTACCTGTATTTAAAGTGTTATCATCGCGGTTTTTGAAAATATTTGTTATTCTCATTATACCATTTTTCTGCGGGGAAAGCAAGCCAGATTGCACAAAAAACAAGCCACACCCCGTGCTGTCAAATCGGCATAGTGTATGGCTTGTCTATTATTATTTTTTCATTGCATTTAAAATAGAATAAATATTTTGTTCGGATAAATATCCGGAAGGGATATGGCTCTTGTTCTCGTGATACTCAAGATTTGCTCTGCCATTAGTTTCTGCCACCAGCAATGCAGTAAAAAAACGCTCCCAGCTGAAATACTTTTCACAATCTATATGTTCTGCCGGGTCAGCCAAAATCTCTTGAACATTATCGTTACGGTCAAAAATCGCCGAGCGAAGAATAAGCCATTCAAAACTCTCCGGCAAAAAAAGATCGATCTTATTATTTGATACAGACCTTAAATACATAAGCTCTTTGATTTCTGAACCAAGTGCCGCAGCGTCGGCTATTACAAGAATATGCTTACCTTTATGCTGTTCCAGTAATTTTACAATTCCGCTCTTTCCGTTAGAACTGATACATTCGAGATCGTGATCTTCAGTTGCTTTCTTAAAGAACTGAAGACCCGACCTGCTGTCTTCAACGATCACAATATCATACGGAAATGCTGATATATCCTTTTTTGAAATGTTCTTATATATCTTCTCGAACTTCGGTTTTGCACCATTTTTATGGATCTTCCTGATAGCATCTATGCTGTATGGAATTTGCGCCAACGGCTCTCTTGTTACAAGAACATAATAATTATCAGAACCCTGAATCGCTTTTGCAAACTCATAAGAAGATAGAAATGGTGTACTTTCTTCAACAAAAACAATGCTCTCGTGGGTATTTTCAAGAATGGTTTCCCAATTAGCATTTGACAATACAAGGCAAGGTTTACTGCACTTTAAAATTACACCACTTTGTTCACCAAGTTCGGAATAGTTTCTCACCATATTGATGAGTTTCGTTTTTCCAGTGCCACTGTCCCCTGTCAATATCGTTACATTTCTCTCAAGAGTAAAATTAAACGTTATGTGCCTGTTTTTTATTTGTATTTTTATTTTACCCCTCATTTTCTTCACTCCTCAGATATCTATCTGCAAGCATCAAATATTCAATTGGGTCTGTAATCACTTTCCTTTTCCCTTCATTTATTATTTTCACAGAAAAAGACTTTCCAAAGTCCATCAAATGATGCAATGATACCGTAATATCCTTGTTTTCAGCCATTTCAAGCAGATACTTTGAGCAGTTATCTCCGCAATTTGAAATATTGAAGATCTTTTTAGGCTGATTATATATCAGCAAAAGAGTCTTAACGCCCGCTGACAATTCCGTTGAATTAAATTTGCCAAAAATATCGTTTTCTATAAGATCAGGGCCAATTACAGTTGAGTCATCAATATCCTTAATGATCTTTTTTGCAAATGGTTCCATGACCCACATTTTATCATACTGATTTGCATAATAGACCTCAGTATTGTATATTTCTTTAGGGTGTTTTCCAAAAAATATTCTAAGCACAACACCATCTCCTTATAGCTATTATTCACAAGCGAAACGGACGTATACGCCCATACAGTCTGCCTTCTTGAAAAATTTTGTTATTCTCATTATACCATTTTTCTGCGGGGAAAGCAAGCAGGATCGCATAAAAAACAAGCCACACTCTGTGCTGTCAAATCGGCACGAGGTGTGGCTGTTATGTTGATAATAATTTTGTTGTACATCTATAAGTTGGAATTTATCTTTCAGCAGCGATCAGTATAGCTCTGCAAGGCGAACCGTCCGCACCTGATAGATTTAATGGTGCTGCGTTTAAGAAATAAACTCCCTCTGAAACTTCTGCTAAACGTATCCCTTCAAGCAATACAGTGCCAGCTCTTAATAGGATAAGGTGTACTTCCATCGGAGCATTTTCAGGACCGACAGTTTGAGATTCATTACCAAGCAGTAAAATGTTTGATTCAGCAAACACTTTAGCTGCTTCCGCAGAGACCTCTGCATCTCCCTTGATAAGAATTCTCTTTGCCGCTTCTGAATTCTGTTTTTTCGCTTTTTCAAGTATTTCCGTGGCATCATCGGCAGAAACGATTCCATTATATTCTGCAACATGAGCCATTCCTATAAATGTATTTAAACTTACGGAATCTACAGTTTTTCCGTCTTTGATAAAATGAAATGGCGCATCTATATGCGTGCCGTTGTGAGCGCACATACTAAAAGCCGTCAGGTTATACAAATCGCCTTTTTCCATTGAAGAAATCACCCTTTTTTTCGGTGTCGGGTCGCCTGGATATACCTGACAGCCGAAAACCTCTTGAGAAATATCATAGATTTTCATTTCATATTCTCCTCCACAACTTCCGATTTGTATTTCCATTCATAATTATCCACTCTACCTTTATCCTCACCTTGCCAAATACTTCTGATACTTACTCTTAGGCTTCTCAGGTATCATCATAATAAGCCTGCCGCTTGCTATCATTGGCTTGACGTACCTTTCCATAACGTAAGCGATCGTCATTCTGCCATTGAAAAACTCCGCTATCTCATTTCTGCTTCTCGGCGTTTTGCAGAACTTAAGTATCTCAGTTTCAATGTCGTCTGTCGGCACGCTTTCGGCGGCGCTGTTGTACAACGTCACCTTGAATACGCCTCTGTCGCTCTCGAATTTCGGCGCAGGCAGACCGCTTTGTTCCATAGCATTTATTATCGTAGGTATGCCGCTGTATCTGTTCTCCGTTTCACCGAGTATCTCCATAGCACCCGCTATCTTAGGGTTTCTTGTGTCGGCAGACACTTTTCCCAATCTGTCAAGGGTCATTCTGCCGTAAAGTCCGCCGGGATTTTCTATCTCAAAACGGTCGCTGAACATCTTTATGGTTATAGGCGTCGTGTCCGTGTGGATACTGTAATCTCTGTGGATAAGAGCGTTCAGGATAAGCTCTCTTATAGCAATTACAGGATATTCCGTCTTGTCCGTCCGCTTGCCCGTGTTCGGGTCTATGATAGTAGCAGTTTTCATATTTTTGCGCACGAACACCAAAGCATCATTCAGCATCTGCACAAGTGTTCCGTCTATTCGCTGATTGTCTATAAAACGTTCGCCGACGCTTGCCGTACTGCTTATCTCAGTTCCGGGTACGGACACAGCCGTTATGCAAAGCTGCGGAAAAAACGCCTGCGGGTAGTTTGAGAAAAGCATTATCCCTGCCAAAGTCGGTTTGCCCTCATCAGTAAAACCTTGCAGACGGCATATTTCTTCATTTGAAAGCTCGGCAAGATTAGGCTTTTTGCTTTTCAGCAAGTCAAAATAAAGCTTGAATGCGTTGGTCTGAATGTCCTTTGTAAAGGCTCTTTCGCAAGTTCTCAGCTCGTCGTGAATGCTTTTTTTGAAAGCCTCATAGCTGTAAACCTCATATTCCGTCATAAGTCTGTCAGCGTCGCCCGACCTGACATATGAGCCTTTCAGCCTGCCCACACCGCTGTAAAAGCAGGGTTTGTCAGCATTATCAATCTCCTGTATCTCGGCAGACACGACAGTTTTCCCGTCGATAGATGCAACGGAAAATAGCGGTCTTATCACAGGAGTCATTTCCTGACACTGCGCCTCGACCTTTTTCATAAGGTCAGCGGCATCATAAACTCCGCAGACATTGTACCCGTCATTTTCATCTACGCCGAAAATAATAACGCCTCCGCCCGACTGATTTGAAAAAGAGGACAGCGAATCACGCACCTTAGGGCAACCCTTATTTGCCGCTTTTATCTCTATCTTGTTGCTCTCGCTGCGAACAAGCTGTATTTGTTTCACCATATCTACAAGTTCATTATCCAGCATTTTATCGCCTCCATAATATAATTATACTGATTTTATTAGAATTTGTCAAGATTAAATTCTTATAAAATTGTAATCCGTCTTATAAAAGTCTAATAAAAGCCGTATAAAATAATGTGATGGCTTATAAATTGATATGGGAGTACAAAAATCTTTATAAATGGCTGTTAAACGTAGGTTAATGTAGACTTGTATATTGTATCAATTCCACAAAAACAATTATCACATTTGCATACAAGAAATTTAGCAAGTTCCACAGGCGAGGCTTGACACAATGGTCCTATAGTCACCGATTTTATGGCCTTAAATAGTTCTGAGCCTAATTCAAGTTTCCTGTAAGGGATTAATCGATTTTTATTTGTTCTATAATCAACAGGAGAGATTTTTATATTATTTTCTAAATAATATATATTTCCCATATATTGTTTCAAGCCCGTTGCTCCAATATGTATATCATCAAATACATATTGCTTTATAGCATCATCACTTAATGAATCATATAAACCAATTCGAAATTCATTTTCCGCTAAAAAAGCAGGATTTTTTACTTTAGCTCTTTTAGGCCCTATTTGCCTTTTTACTTCACGAGTAAATTCAACTGAGTCTGTTATCAAACTATGCTCATTTTTTATTGTAATCAATTTTTCTGAAATAAAAGAGTGTAATTCTTCCTTTGCCTTATAAGTTACATTTTCAGCGAAAAATCCCTCTTTTACCAACCCTTCAAAAAATGATTTATCAAATCCTATACATATACCTTTACCATCATCACCATAAGCACGCCACTGGTTTAAATCATCTCGTATATTTGAAAAACAACAAATAAAGCACACATTAGCATATAATTCAGAAAGCCTCGTCATATATTTTTTCATATAATCATCGCTTTCAATATTTGCTTTTTCTTCATCTGATAAACCGTCATATAAGTTTTTCATTTCTTCCTCAAAAACATCTAAAAAATATTTTTCTTCTGAACTATCATTCATATAATGATAGCCTGACATAAATAAAACTTTGTTCTCCACAATAAGACGAAATGTTTCAAGGCTGCAATAATGATAAACTTGGTTTTCAAAAGGTATTTTTTCTGTGATTTTTATACACATAGCATTTCACCACTTCCTACACTTATAGTTAAATCAAATTCTCTTCACATTCAGCGATCCACCTATCCAGTAACTTCACTTAATTCTCAGAACATAGAAGATTTATAACTTAGTCCAACTTCAATACAATCTTTGAAATATTTGTTATCCTTATTATAGCATTTTTCTGTGTGTATGGCAATGGTGCAGTGAAGAAACCACAAAATATATTTCTGATAATTTGCCTTATGCCTACTGCGAGCAGATCGGCAAGGAGATACGGGATATTTCGGACGAGATACCGTTTGAAATTCCTGATTCTTGGGAGTGGGTACGCTGTTCCGTGCTTGGTGCTATAATTCGTGGCAGTGGGATTAAGAGAACAGAAACTGTTGATAGTGGTCTCCCGTGTGTGCGTTATGGAGAGCTATACACAACCTATAACATTTCCTTTACTAAAACAGTTTCATTTATACCAAAGGAATTATTTGAACAATGTAAGCAGATTAGCTATGGAGATGTTATTTTCACACTGACTGGAGAAAACAAGCCTGATATAGCTAAAACAATTGCCTACTTAGGAAATAGCCCTGTCGCTGTCGGCGGAGACTTAGCTTACTGGACACATCATGGAATGAATCCACTATATCTTGTATATTTTATGTCATCGCCGTATGCAATCGGGCGAAAGGTCAATCTTGCAACAGGAGATATTATTGTCCATATTTCAGGTGATAAAGTAGGTTCATTCCTAATTCCAGTACCTCCACTTGCTGAACAAAATAGAATAGTTGCCAAAATTAATGAGTTAGAGCCTATTATTCAAGAATACCATTCAAAAGAAAAAGCTGTTTCAGCCCTCAACACAACCTTCCCCGAAGCACTGAAAAAGTCTATCCTGCAAGAAGCGGTGCAGGGCAAGCTCGTCCCGCAGAACCCCGATGATGAGCCTGCAAGTGTGCTGATAGAGCGTATCAGAGCTGAAAAGCAGGCACTTATCAAGGCAGGCAAGATCAAGAAAGACAAGCACGAATCGATCATCGTAACAAGGGATAAAATTCCTTATGAGATCATAGACGGAAAAGAACGCTGTATTGCGGATGAAGTACCGTTTGAGATTCCGGATAGTTGGTGTTGGTGCAGGCTAGGATCAATAATTCAGATTGAATCAGGAAAAGGCTTAACTTCAAAACAAATGATTGAGGGAAGTATACCTGTCTATGGCGGTAACGGAATTACAGGTTATCACAATGCAAGTCTCGTTCATAAAGAAACTGTAGTAATAGGTAGAGTGGGTTATTATTGTGGAAGTGTACATATTACTGAAAAAGAAGCGTGGGTAACTGATAATGCTTTTATTACAACTTATCCCGAAAACTCAATTTATCGAGAATATTTAGTATATACACTAAGATACATGAATCTTGGGCAAAATAATAATGCTACAGCTCAACCTGTAGTTTCAGGCAAAAAGATATATCCTATGCTTTTTCCATTACCCCCTCTTGCCGAACAGCACCGCATAGTCGCAAAAATTGAAGAAATCATGCCCATGATTGAAAGATTAACTCTGAGGTGAGAGTATGAAGCAAGGTGAACAGGAAGCAAAAATGATACTTGTGCGCAAGGGAGTAGCTTTTGATGACAATTATCACGATGACAACTCCCGTCCGTCTATGCCTGATTTCAAGTATCTGGACGAAGAGCGTTATCTTGAAGTCACCCACACACTACATAACAATGCAATCATAACGCATATCAATCGGTTTCATCAAAAAAGCACCGCAGAACAGCTTGAAATCACGGAGAAAGCACGAAATGCTTATGATAGAATCCATGAATACTGTTATCCAAATACAGAGGAAGGAATGGCGCAATACAGATGCGATTTGAAGCTCGTGAAATCGCATATGGGATATGATCCTACAAAATGGGACTTTGCAGAAAAGCTTTCTGAGTTTTATTGCGATTCTCCAATCATCGAATGTTCAACTGAAAACATTCTGCGTGAAGTGCGAGAGAAGGGCGAAAAGCATAAAAGCGGCAATACCGACCTGTTCATCTTCGTCTTGGAAGATGAATTTCGTGTGATGATGGATTTGCTTCACAGCGGACCACAAAACGGCTGTTACGGTGCTTTTTTCAAAGCGATTCTGCGTTCGCCCTTTCCTGCTGTGTATGTCTGTGCATGGAACTGGGAGACTCAGACATACGAGATTGATGATCCGCTCATCATGAAGTTTGAGAAAACTGAGAATGGCGGTATGGTTGCAGGGCGAATATAATACCTATTTTTTTAAATCGTATATTCAGTTATAATTATATCGGAAGGAGGTCTTTCGATATGATTGACACATTTAAGGCATATTTGGACAAGACAAATCTGTCCGAAAACTCAAAATCTGCGTATCTGTTTGCATTAAAACAGTTTACAGAACAGTACAACAGCGTTACCAAGAAAAATCTTACGGGTTACAAGATGTGGCTTGTGGACAATTTCAAACCGCAGACGGTGAATCTCCGCTTGCGTGGTATGAACTGTTACCTTGAAAGCGTGAGTAAGGAAAAGTGGAAACTATCATTTGTAAAAGTTCAGCAGAAACCTTTTCTCGAAAACGTCATAAGCGAAGCGGATTACTTGTACTTCAAAAAATGCCTGAAAGAGGACGACGAACTATTTTGGTACTTCGTGATCCGCTTTCTTGCTGCCACAGGGGCAAGAGTAAGCGAGCTGATACAGATCAAAGTTGAACACGTTAAACTTGGGTATCTCGATCTGTATTCAAAGGGCGGTAAACTTCGCCGTATCTACATTCCAAAATCTTTGCAAGAAGAAGCACTTGCGTGGCTTACTGATAAAAGGCAAGACAGCGGTTTCGTCTTTCTTAACCAGCGAGGACAGCGCATAACCACCAGAGGCATATCGGGCGAATTGAAGAAGTTTGCATTAAAATACGGCATTGATACAAAAGTGGTGTATCCTCATTCGTTCCGTCACCGCTTTGCAAAGAGCTTTCTTGAACGTTGTAACGATATTGCTTTTCTTGCCGACCTAATGGGACACGAAAGCATCGAGACCACTCGCATTTATTTGCGTAAGACCGCCACGGAACAGCGTGAAATTGTAGATACAATAGTAGATTGGTAAAAAACAAGGGCATACTCCGATTTATTTCAGCATATGCCCTTGTTTTATCTAAGTTTGTCGCAAAGTTGTGTAAGCTCTTCGATTTTTTCTACGATTCGCTTTTGCTCAGCAAGAGGTGGAAGAGGGAAAAGAGTAGATACTATTTTTTCTTTCGAAATATTGGGCTGTGCTCCGCCTTCTGCTTTTTTAGTAAATGTTTCTTTATGCGACATTAAGAAATAGAAAAGATATTTATTATTGATGATAATTGGCTTACAAGCACAACACGCTTGATTTGTAGTAGCTGGAATTGCAAGAATACCAAGTTTGCCAATTGTTGCTCCATACATAGCAATTAATACAGAACCTACTGGATTTAATCTTACTGATGTTTTTTTTAAAGCAAGTTCTGTTATTTTTTCAGGAATATTGGTTATAATACCGTCATTTAAGTCACCAGTCTTTAACCAAGGAATATTTCCTTGGTAGTATTCCTTATTTGTTCTGCTAGGTGTTGCACCTGAACCCCATTCACCAATAAACCCTAGCCTGCACCACTCCCACCCCTCCGGAATCTCAAACGGCACTTCGTCAGCAATACAGCGCTTTTTACCGTCTATGATCTCATAAGGAATTTTATCCCTTGTTATGATGGCCGATTCGTGCTTGTCTTTCCTTATCTTTCCTGCCTTGATAAGTACCTGCTTTTCAGCTCTGATACGCTCCAGCAGTACGCTTGCAGGCTCATCATCGGGGTTCTGCGGAACGAGCTTGCCCTGTACCGCTTCTTTCAGGATAGACTTTTTCAGGGCTTCGGGGAAGGTGGTGTTGAGTGCGGTGAGGTGTTCTTCTGCCTTGCCGTATCTTTCGATGTATGGGAGGAGTTCTTCTATCTTGGCTACTATGCGATGTTGTTCGGAGAGAGGTGGTAACGGGATCAATGAGAATAGGACATCATCTCTTGCAATCCCAGGTATCATACTCTTTGCAGCGGCTTTCAAACGCTCAACAAGAGTTTCTAATACAAGTTTTACATAATCAGTATCAGCACCGTTATACGGACGTATCCCCATTATTTGTCTTGCTATATGTACCTGTTCTTGCTGTAGGATAGCCATTGTGCCGACTGTACCTTTACAGGTTAGAAGAATGTCTCCCTTAAACGCAAACGCTCTGCCGTATTCAGTCCAGCGATTTATTATAACATTTCCATTTTCTATGTTGCTTGCCCCTGTGATATAAGGCAGACCATTTTCATTCGCATTATACTTATCTGGTGTCAAGTCCTGTCCCGACTGCAATTCAATAATTGAAGCAAACCTCACCCACTCCCAAGAATCAGGAATCTCAAACGGTATCTCGTCTGAAATATCCCGTATCTCCTTGCCGATCTGCTCACAGAAGGCATAAGGCAAATTATGGGCAGCACCTCTGAATATCTCCGAGGACTTCTTATCCTTTTTTATTTTGCCTGCCTTGATAAGCTCCTGTTTTTCGGCTTTGATACGCTCTAACAGTACACTTGCAGGCTCATCGCTGGGATCTTGCGGAACGAGCTTGCCCTGCACTGCCATTTGGAGTATGGAGTTTTTTAGCTGCTGTGCTGTCATGTCAAGTCCTCCATATCGCTGATACCGAGAATACCCGTGATCTGCTCCAAAATACGGTCAATATCCGCATTTAGGCTTGCACGCTTCTCCTGATACTGCTGGATCAGCTCTCTCGGAGGGAGTATTTTTTCTTCCTCATGGGGAAAACCGCAGAGGTCAATGTTATAATTTCTCTCCGCAAGCTCCTCAGCCGTGTACTTCTTCGCCTTGTCAAAACCGTCAATGGTTATCTCCTGACGGTCACTCCACCACTCAATAGCAGGGGCGAAGTGTTCGAGCTTCATCGGCTTGGTCTTGGAGAAATTCTTGTACCCGTCTGGCATATCCAGACGATAGAACCATGTTTCTTTAGTAGAACCTGTCCTGTCAAAGAACAGGATATTTGTAGTAATAGAGGTGTACGGAGCAAAAACGCTGTGCGGCATACGAATAACTGTGTACAGGTTGAACTCGCTCATCAGTTTTTTCTTGATAGCGACCTTTGCGTTATCCGTACCGAACAGGAAACCGTCAGGGAGAATAACCGCAGCTCTGCCGTTCTGCTTCAGGCGGTACATAATGACCGACATGAACAGGTCAGCCGTCTCACTGCTTGCGAGATCAGACGGAAAATGATTCTTGACTTCCGTTTTCTCGCTGCCGCCGTATGGTGGATTCATCAGAACAACGTCAAACTGATCGTCCTCCGTATAGTCAAGAACATCCTTTAACAGCGAATTATCGTGATATACTCTAGGTGTGTCAATATCATGGAGCAGAAGGTTTGTGACACAAAGCATATACGGGAACTGCTTCTTTTCAATACCGTAAACCGAGGTGTCAAACGCAGCTCTGTCCTCAACGGTCTTTTTCTGCGATTCAAGGGCTTTCAGCCAACTGATGATAAATCCGCCCGTACCGCAGGCAAAATCAGCCATCTTTTCACCGATTACAGGCTTTATCATCTGTGCCATGAAGTCAGTCACAGCACGGGGCGTGTAAAACTCACCGGCAGAGCCTGCACTCTGCAACTCTTTCAGGATAGACTCATAAATATCGCCAAATGCGTGGCTTTCCTCATAATTGGTGAGGTCGAGCTCATCAATGACATTGACCACCTGTCGGAGCAAAACACCGTCCTTCATGTAGTTGTTGGTGTCCTCAAATGTTGTCTTGACGATAGCCTTATTGATAGGCGTAGTCTTGGAAACTTGTATGCCTTTCAGCGTGGGAAACAGCGTATTATTGACGAAATCAAGCAGATCATCACCTGTCAAAGCTGTACCCTTGCCGTTATCTACCGCCCAATTACGCCAACGGCATTCTTCGGGGATAATAGACTCATAGGCATCATCATCAAATTCCCAATCTTCTTCCTTTGTATCGTAAACCTTGAGAAACAGCAGCCAAGCGATCTGCTCGATACGCTGTGCATCACCGTTGATACCTGCATCGTTTCTCATAATATCACGTAATCTCTTTACGAAATTACCTAAACTGCTCATGTTTTATACCACCTTGTATATTTCTTCTTCAAGCTCACGGATCGCCTGCAAATAGCCGTCCTTACCACCAAACAGCTTGACGAGTGCGACAGGCTTGCCCATTCTGATAAACGGATCGAGCTTCAATACTTGCGTATCCTCTATCTGATAGATACCCTCGTTGGAGTACATTTCAAGCAGAGCTTCTATGACCTCTCTTGCCATTCCGCTGTACTTGCTGATGAAGTCACGCTTCTTCACATCATTCGCACGCTCTCTCCGTGTCAGCGGTTTCTTGTCGAACGCAACATGAATGATAAAATCAAAATCGTCAATATCACCCATACCCTGCGATTCTTTCAGTGCTTGCAGGTCAATGCCGTGTTCCTTGAAAAGCTCAGATATGGTCTTTTTCTTTTCCTCGCCGTTCCAACTTCTGATAAAATGCTCTAAGTCGGCGTATTCTCCGAGGATATTTGTTCTTGTATAGTCTATGATGTTCTCATGTCGGAGGAGCTTGCCGTCGGCATCGTACACCGATACCACCTTGTTGATGATACGGACAGTACAGCCGTTCACATCAACATAGGGCTTTTCCTGCGGCTCAGGAGGAGGTGCAGGCGGATCGACAATAATATCCGGTCCCTCTTTTGGTTTCGGAGGGTGATAGTTCGGATCAATTTCAACCGGACCGTCCCACTTTTCATCGTAGAACAGCCTTGTCACACCTCTGAAATCCATAACTACAAAGTGCGTCTTGCCCTCTTTTTCACGCAGTCTGGTACCTCTGCCGATGATCTGCTTGAACTCAGTCATAGAGCCGATATTCTCATCAAGCACGATCAGCTTGGTCATTTTACAATCCGCACCCGTAGACAGGAGCTTGGAAGTCGTGGCGATAACAGGATAAGGAGAGCCGACAGAGATGAAGTAATCGAGCTTGCTCTTGCCGTACTCGTCCGAGCCTGTGATACGCACCACATAATCAGGATTCTGAGCAACCATATCCTTATTAAAGTTGACAAGAGCCACTCTCATACGCTCCGCAGCATCCTCAGTCGCACAGAATACTATCGTTTTCTGCATACGGTCTGTGCTGATAAGGTAGTTCGTAATTTCAAGGGCAACTTGGTTGATTCTGTCCTGAATGATGATATTGTAGTCATAGTCGGTATTGTTGTATATCCTGTCCTCAATTTCGTTGCCGTAATAATCTCGCTGTCCTTTCAGCGGTCTCCAGCCGTCACTAATGTCTGTTGTGATGCTGATGACCTTAAACGGGGCGAGAAATCCGTCCTCAATGCCGTTTTTGAGGGAGTATGTGTAGATTGGTTCGCCAAAATACGAAATGTTAGAAGTATATGTTGTCTCCTTCGGAGTAGCGGTCATACCGATCTGTGTAGCCGAGGAGAAGTAATCCAGTATCCTGCGCCACTTGCTATCCTCTTTGGCGCTGCCTCTGTGACACTCATCTACGATAATAAGGTCAAAGAAATCCTTGTCAAACAGCTCGGAGAAATGCTCCTTATCATCATCACCGATCAACTGCTGATACAGCGAGAAATAGACCTGATGTGAGGTGATAGTGGTTTTGTTATCCTTAGCAACATTGATCTTGTGGATGACCTTTTCAAGCGGAGAGAAATCCTGCTGTATAGACTGATCCACAAGAATATTCCTGTCGGCAAGATACAGTATCTTACGCTTCATACCGCTTTTCAGCAGACGGTACACGATCTGGAACGCAGTATAGGTCTTGCCCGTGCCTGTTGCCATGACGAGCAGGAGTCGCATTACACCACGAGCAATAGCATCAACAGTACGGTTTATTGCCACTCGCTGATAATATCTTGGCTCGTAGGTATTCTGGCTTGAATAGTAAGGCTGGCTGATGACTGCAAGCTCATTCTCTGACAGCCCTTGCCCGCCGTTCGCATTTGCCTTGTATCGTTTCATAAGATCATCAGGTGTAGGGAAATCATCAAGTGCGATTTCACGCTCCATACCTGTCAGCATATCGTGTTCATAGAAAGCATCACCATTGGAGCTGTAAACGAAAGGTACATCCATCATCTGAGCATAAGCTATAGCCTGTTGTAAGCCGAATGATACGCTATGGTTATTGTCCTTAGCCTCAACTATCGCTATGGGGAAACTGCTGCTCCAATACAGTACATAATCGGCATACTTTGCGCTTTTCTTATCACGATGAACAAAGTTACCGTTCAGACAGATCTTACCGTCGGTGATCCTTGTTTCCATTGTAATTCTGTTTTTATCCCACTTATCAAGAATAGCAGGAGTAATGAATTGAAGCTTTATATCCTCTTCTGACATTTCTTTTTTTGCAAGTATGGTCATTGTCACACCTCCACTTCAGATAAGATAAAATTATAAGAAGTTATATATTCACATCACATTATACCACATTTCCCACAAATAGTCAATCATTTAGCTGCGTTTTTTATTGCTTTGTAATAAAAAATGAAGTAAAGTCACTAAATTTAAGGTAAAAAAAAGCAGCCTTCCGACTCCTTAAAAAGCCGAAAAGCTGCCATAACAAAATTCAAAAATATCAGCTCAGCGAACTAATATAATACCCTAGTGTACTCTTAGGATTAAGCTCCGAAAGATCAACAGCTACGCCTACCGCCATGCCTAGCCGCTCGCGGTCTGCCTGCGATACGTCGAACTCTATGCCCCACGCGTTGCCGTCTATGTTTATCCACGCCGTCGGGCCGAACGTTCCGCCGTCAAGCGTTGCGCCCTCCAGGCTCGGGCAAATGGCTTTCAGCTCGTTGTACGTCATTCCAACCTGCACGCCCTCGGTGATGTATCCGCCCGGCGTGACGTGTATCGCGTACGGAAAATCAAGCGTGCCGATGTTCTGTATGTCCGTGGTATAAAAGCCGATCTTCGTGTTCGGGTACACGTCGTCGTTCTCCACGGCGATGATGTTTTCCTGCCCCACTGATATAAAATCCATGCTGAAATCGTCACCCAGCTCGGCAAAAATATCGTCCGCCGTTTCGTAGATAAGGTCGTTCGCATACACCGTGTCGTCGTAAATGTCATACGGCGCAAGCGTGGTCACGGGCTTAGTCGTGGTCGCCTCGGCGGTCGTTGTGGTGGTAGTTTCCGTCGGCTTAGCGGCGCTGTCAGATTTTTCGTCTGCCGAACTTCCGCCGACTTCGATAAGAAAAGTCGCCGAATGTTCGTCACCATCTGAATCATAATGGCTCTCAGTGATCCTGAAATCACCCGCATTGTCCACACCAATGCAAGCCTGAGCCTTGCAGGTGCTTCCGATAGGCGCTTCATTTGGGTTTCTCGCAACGTCGCCCGGGTAACTGTAACCCATAACGCCATTGCTGTCTATTATGGTGTCCTCCATGTCAAAGAAAATGCCCTTTGCTATGCCGTCCTCGTCCTCGTAACCGATGTTTGTATATTCGTAGTCCACGATATAGACCGCCGCAGGTTTTTCGTCCGCATACTCATTGCGCTCAGTCGTTTCCGTGACTCCCGTGATGGTAAGCGACCACTGCCCATCAACTGTCCAAGTTTCGCCGATGGTGTAGTAGTCTTTCTTCTTGCTTTTTTTGCCGCTGCCTGAATCGCTGTCGGAACAAGCGGTGAGCAGCAACAGCGCACCCGTGAGGACTATTGCTGTTAGTTTTTTTATGGTCATTTGGTTGCACCCCCTATATCTTGATCTCAATAGCGAGCAGTTTCTCTTCAGCTTTCTCGATCTCTTCAAAAACTACGCCTTTCGTTCTTACAATGTACCTGTCCACCGTTTCATGAAGGTCATTTTTGATAGCTTTTGCCGTCTTTACGTTTATCTTTATCTCTGCAAAAAGCTTTTTCATAAGCTCTTTGGTAACATCCTGGTTCATGAATTTCAGTATTTTTCCCGTTGATTCGGCGATCCTTTCCACCTGCTGACTTACTTCTTCTTTGAAAGCCTTTGTTGCGTCAAAAAACATTATTGGGTCGTTCAGCAGCTTTAACGCGTCCATACCAAAAACGATCGTGTAATACTCTTTTGACAGCTGCTGATAATAATTATACGCATCGTTAAACTCGCTATTTAGTTTTCTTACAGAATTTAAAAGGAACATTCCGAATTCATAATTTATCTTCTCTTCAAATTTGTCCAGCTTATGATGCTTTTGCAAAACAAAGCTTGTACTTGCCACCATATCGTGAAGCTTATCGTGCTCGCTGCGAAACATTTCGTTGGCGTGCTCTTTTATTTTATACGGCACTTTTACCTTGTAATTGTTCCACAAGTTGCGGATAATGCAGTTTACTACCTCTTCGCGTCCAAACTTTTTTACCTCGCCAGAAATAAGTTTTTTCTCATAGTTGTTTACAAATATCACCGAGTCAGCCGAAACGCTGCCGTCTTCAACTATGCGCTTTTTCATACGCTCCGCTCTGTCATCGTTCTCAGACTTGCAGTGAGTTATCACAACGTTTACGTTGTTTTTCTCAGCTATAAGGTCGTTTATTATGCTTATCTCAAAGTCTTCCACTCTGTCAGAGTCGGCGCTAAGGCAGTAGATTATGGTGCTGAACCATTCGTTGATAGAGTGCTTGTCGTACTCCGCTACTTTGTCGATTATCTGCTTGTGCCATTCGTCCGCCTTGTCGGGTTCAAGACCCCAGCTGTCGCATATCGAAAAAGATATGCGGTCGTTATCTTTCAGCTCGAAAGAATATTCGTGCAGACCCTCAGCCGTCACGGGCTTTCCCGCACCCGTCTCCGCGACCTCTTCGCCAAATATGTAATTCAGCAGACTGCTTTTGCCAACGCCCGATTTGCCGGCTATCAGTATATTAGTTTTTATCTTGTCACCTTCCATTATTTTCTTGCTCCTTTTTTCGTATCCTTGAACATATCAACTACAGCTTTTACTATTCTCTCTACAATTTTCTGATCCTTGCCCTTGCTGATCTCTTTCATTACCTTTTTCAGATTTTCAACAGTAAAGTAGTCGGAAATTTTGGTGATCATAAGGTCTTTCGAGCCGCCGTTCTCTATGCAGGCTTTAGTGTATTCCTCGCAGATCTTCGTTATCGCAACGCCGAGGGTAGCCGTAACAGTAGTTGCCACTGAAACATTTACCGTGGCTTTCGCCGCGCCGCCGACAAATGGGATCACCGAAAGCAGCTGAGAAGCCAGCGTTTTTCCTATATAAGAAACGAAGCCCGCTCCGGCTAAATTTTTCACAGCGCCCTTCATATCATTATCTATTCCGTAGCAGCTTAAAATATCCATCGCCATTTTTACCTGTATGCCCATAAGCGGTACCGAATCGGAAAGTGGCACGGGTACAAATGATGTAGCCGTAACAATACCTGCGGCTAAAGCCGCGTATTTCGGTATCTTGTGCTTTATCATCATTTCTGCCATTTGACCCTGCGCTTTTTTGAGCGACGGGATAAAGCTTTCTCTGAGGTAATCGTCAAGATTATGATGTGCCCAGCTGTTTATCTCAGATTTCTGCACATACTCGTCGCCAAGATCGCTGTTAGTAGAATAGGTAAACACCTCAACGCCGTTTATCCTGTTGCGTTTTCCGGCATCGCCGACAGCGTCTTTTATCTGAGCGACTTCGTTCTCGTCAAGATTATCCACCTTTGTAATAATAACGCACACGGGGATATTTCTTGCCTGTATGTCCTTTATCAGCTTTTCATCAATATCCATAAAGCGGTTATTTATGCAGTACCAAACCTCGTGGATGTGCATACCCAAATCCGCAGGATAATTATTTTTGCGTTCGTCGATAAGATCTATTATATTTTTGTAAAAAGCGCTGTTTTCCGGCGTAGACGAGCTTTCTACCTCGTAGCCTTCAGTGTCGAACAGGGTAATGCTCTTTGAATGATACTCGTGTATGCCCCTTGTCTGCGGCTTTCCGCTGCTTCCGACAGGCGCGGCCCTATCCTTATCAAACTCGAAGAAGTCGTTTATAAGGCTGCTTTTGCCAACGCCGGTAGCTCCGCACACTATGATATTGATATTTTTTGAAGCATTTTCCTTTACTTCTTCATAGCACTTATCATAGTCAAAGTTTTTTACGTCAAATTTCTTGTTGATGTTTTCGTTCATGTCAAAAACTCCTTTTCCTTATTGATTTGTCAATTATCAACTATAACTGACATAATAATACGTTTTTGTATGTTAATTATAACACATTCTTTTTCACTTTTGTTAAGCTGGCTGCTTAGTATAACGTTTTCGTAAGATATTTTTTTATTTTAACAAAAAACATGACACAATCCGCTTCTTATACAAATATCGCATTATTTCAAATACTTTACATCATTATATCATATTATTTCACATATTTCAACCCCTTTATAGGAAAAATTCCGACATAATGCATAATGATATAGGATAAAATATTATATATGGGGGTGCAAATAATGTACGAGAACAAATTCATGTATGACAATAATTTTGCTTTGAGGCTCTCAAAACTTCGCACACAGAAAGGTGTTTCCGCAAGGGATATGAGCTTATCTATTGGACAGAACGCAGGGTATATAAACAATATCGAAACAGGAAAAGCCCTGCCCTCTATGACCTCTTTCTTTTATATCTGCGAGTATCTGGACATTACGCCGCAGGAGTTTTTCGATGCCGACGCCGAGCAGCCAAAAGAGCTAAGTAAGCTTATCTCTGACCTGAAAAAGCTCAACAAAAGGCAGCTGGAGAACATTGCTGATATTGTTAATGATCTGGCTAATGGGAATAGGCGGTGAGAGGGTAAAAGGTAAGTTTGTACGTCTGCCACATAGACAAGACCGACACTTTGAAGCATGATTATAAGGTAAATAGGTACAGGAGAGGTGAGGTTCAGTACAAAAAAATCACAGCCCCCTCGAAAGCTGTGATTCCTTTTCAACTCAATACTCCT
>ERZ779892.1355-NODE-1355-length-22457-cov-4.222614_pt1 | contig 22457 bp, 17 predicted proteins | sample MGYA00511552_ERZ779892 | MGnify/ENA primary metagenome ERZ779892 (study PRJEB29588, sample SAMEA2154561) | human gut metagenome | biome: human gut; feature: human-associated habitat; material: faeces | place: Denmark | collected 2008/2010 ... | reverse complement strand
GTCGTAATGGTAAGGGATATTACAATGATATCTTTGCTCCGGGCTGGACGGTTGCTTCGCTGTGGGAGCTATTTTCACCAGGACGTGCAGAGAAGTTCTTATTGAAATAGAATTTTGATTCAATATAAAAAACATCTCCGTTTAATCAGATAATGTGTTCTGAATAAACGGAGATGTTTTTTATGTTATATCCTGATACAGGAATGCTGTCTTGATCTTTTTATCGCATAGCCAGAGCCCTGTTTTCTGCTTCTTCCATTATTTCACGTTCTCCAGGACCTTTATCGTTAATCCCGCATAGGTGCAATATGCCATGAATAATAACGCGGTGCAGTTCTGTTTCGTAATCGCTGCCGAACTGCTCCGCATTTGTGCGTACCGTATCAAGGCTAATAAATAAATCTCCACTAAGGCGATTGCCTTCACAATAGTCGAAAGTGATAATATCGGTGTAATAGTCATGTTGCAGATAATGACGGTTTACCTCAAGTATCTTTTCATCGGAACAGAAAATATAGGCGATTTCACCGACTCTTTTTTCATAAGTTGCGGCAACGGCCTTAATCCATTCCGTTGTCTTGCTTTTTTTGATGGCGGGCATTTCTACACCGTCTGTCTGATAAGAAACCATATCAATTAAGAATTAAGAATTAAAAATCAAAAGAAGAATATGTAACTGATGATGATGGCGGCAAGGATACCTGCCAAGTCCGCTATTAGTCCGCAGGTGACAGCATTGCGTGTTTTGGTGATACCCACACTACCGAAATAAACTGCCAAAATATAAAACGTAGTGTCTGAGGCACCACGGGCTACACAACTCATACGTCCTACAAAAGAGTCCGCACCATATTCTTTCATAGTATCGATCATTAATCCGTTGGCTCCACTACCACTCAGCGATTTCATCAGAGCAGTTGGTAAAGCACCTACAAAGCTGGTATCTACGCCGAACAATCCCACTACATAGCCGATGCCGCTTACTAACATATCCATTGCACCGGAAGTTCGGAATACGGCAATACCCACCAGAAATGCTACCAAATAGGGAATGATGCGAACGGCAGTGGCAAATCCTTCTTTGGCGCCTTCCACAAAAGCGTCATATACATTTATTTTCTTCCATAATCCCCATACAATGAAGAGTAGGATGATACTGAACAGAATAATATTGGCAATCAATGTGGAGTATGTACCGATTTCTTCCCGACCGAGTCGCATAAACAGGTAAATCAATCCGGCAAAGAAAAGGCTGATACAACCAATGAGGATAAGAATAGGCTTATTGATAAGGTTAATGCGTTGTGCGATACTGACCGCAATTACTCCTACAAGAGTGGAGATAGCAGATGTTATCAATATTGGGATAAATATATCAGTAGGTTGTGTAGCACCCATTTGTGCGCGATACATCATAATACTGATTGGGATTAGTATCAATCCGGAAGTATTGAGCACCAGGAACATAACCATCGGATTAGTCGCCGTATCCTTCCGGGGGTTCAGTTCTTGAAGTTCTTTCATAGCTTTCAATCCCATCGGGGTCGCAGCATTATCGAGCCCCAGCATATTGGCTGACAGGTTCATAAAGATAGAACCCATAGCAGGATGTCCTTTTGGTATTTCGGGGAAGAGGCGGCAGAAAACAGGGCTTAACCAGCGGGATAATGCATTAATCATACCGCTTTGTTCGCCAATCTTCATAATACCCAGCCAGAGTGAAAGAATACCAGTCAGTCCCAAAGATATTTCGAAAGCCGTTTTTGAGGAAGTAAATGTAGAGTTGACAAGCTCTGTAAAAATTTCAGTGTTGCCCATAAACAGAAGCTTGATGAGTGCCACAATGAAAGCAATTACAAAGAATGCTACCCAAATGTAATTTAAAACCATAAAATAATGCGTTGATTTTCGTGCAAAAGTAGGAATATCTTTCCATTCAGCATGATAAATGGAAAGATTATTGCATTTATTAGGGCAATAACGCTATTTCAAATATGAAATTCTGGTTATCTTTGCTTTCTGACATTGAAGCGGTTGTATACTATAAAACGGCTGTTTACAATGCCTCTGTTTAAATCAATAATTAAATAATATGAGAAACAAATGTATTTTATTTGCAGCTTTACTGATGTTATCCGGTGCGATCTCTGCCAAGGTTGTATTGCCACCGATGTTCTCGGATAATATGGTGCTGCAGCAGCAGGCAGATGCTCCTATATGGGGTGAAGCTAAGCCGATGAAAACGGTGAAAGTAACAACTTCCTGGGATGGAAAGACGTATGAGACACAGGCTGACAAAGAGGGTAAATGGAAACTTTCTGTCCGCACCCCCGAAGCGGGTGGACCCTATGAACTTACGCTGACCGACGGACAGAAACTAGTATTAAAAAATGTAATGATTGGTGAAGTCTGGATATGTTCCGGACAATCTAATATGGAAATGCCTCTGGAAGGTTGGGGAAAGATTATGAACTATAAGAAAGAGGTTTCTGCAGCTGATCACCCCAATATCCGTTTATTACATGTAGAACATGTGACGAGTACCCAACCGGAGTCCGATATCAAAGTCCGTGATAATGGCTGGCAAGTATGTTTGCCGCAAACTATTCCTAATTTCTCGGCTACTGCCTATTTCTTTGGTCGTGAAATCTCTGAAAAGCAGAATGTGCCTGTGGGACTGATTCATACTTCCTGGGGAGGAACAAATGTAGAATCCTGGATAAGTGGGAAAGTGCTGCAAGAGATGCCGGACTTTAGCAATGTAGTAGAGGAAGTTCGTGCCATGCCTGATAAAACTGCGATGAAAGCGGAATATCTGAAAACTTTGGAAGCTTGGAATAATCGTGTGGATGAAGGTTTTGCTGCCGGGAAACCGGTACGGGCAGAAGTTTCTTTGGATGATAGTAACTGGGCAAAAATGAAATTTCCCGGTATGGTGGAGGAGCAGGGGCTTAATGGCTTTGACGGACTAATCTGGCTCCGCCGGACCGTTGATATTCCTGCATCCTGGGCAGGTAAAAAGGTTCAATTGATATTAGGAACTATCGATGATAATGATATAACGTATTGGAATGGTCAGGAAGTAGGACGCACTACTGGTTATACTATTCAGCGTAATTATACCGTTCCCGGTAAATTAGTCAAAGCCGGACAACTGAGTCTTGCCATTCGTATTGTAGATACAGGCGGTGGTTGCGGCATGCCGAACGATCTTTATCTTCGTTCTGCCAATGGAGAGCAAATTAGCCTTGCAGGAGAGTGGAAATATCAAGTGGCGGCTGATGCCCGTAAAGAGGGAATGCCTCCCAAAGACATGTCCGAGAATCCTAATCTGCCGACATCTTTGTATAATGCGATGATCCACCCATTAGTGCCTTACGGTATTCGTGGAGCTATCTGGTATCAGGGAGAAAACAACGCTTCACGTGCTTACCAATACCGTGAACTTTTCCCGTTAGTCATTGAGAACTGGCGTAAAGATTGGGGCAAGGATTTTCCGTTCTACTTTGTACAGTTAGCCAATTTTAAACCTGTATCTCCGGAACCGGTTGATTCTGATTGGGCGGAACTTCGCGAAGCACAAACCCGTACATTGTCTGTGGCAAATACAGGTATGGCGGTAATCATAGATAAAGGCGAAGCAAATGATATTCACCCCAAGGATAAACAGGCAGTTGGTCATCGTTTGGCATTGATAGCCCGTGCCAAGACCTATGGAGAGCAAATACCTTATTCAGGCCCTATGTACCACTCCTATGAGGTAGATGGAGATAAGATCATCCTTTCTTTCGACCATACTGAAGGTGGTTTAAAGAGTGGTGACGGAAAAGCATTACAAGGTTTTTCTATTGCCGGACGTGATCATAAATTCCACTGGGCAAAAGCAGAAATACAAGGTGATAAGATTGTGGTAAGTTCTCCGGAGGTATTATATCCCGTTGCTGTTCGCTATGGATGGTCCGATAATCCGGTTTGTAATTTATATAATGGTGCTGGCCTTCCGGCTTCACCTTTCCGTACAGATGATTGGAAAGGAGTGACGCAGAAATAATTTATTCGTTTAATATAATAGAGACTCCGTTTATTGTCAATTGTAAATTATTGATAATAAGCGGAGTTTCTTTTAATACAGCTTGTTTATAGATATTATGAAAGTGAATCATAATCCACTAACTTGCTTTTTATGTATAAAAAATGTTTATTATATACAATGAAAGGATAAAAATAGTCAATTTCTATACTTTGCAGGATAAGGTGATATTTTATTTCATGTATAAGATATATCTTTATCATCCTATAATATACAACAGACAAATAGATTATGATGAAAAAAACGATTCTTGCCTGTGTTTTTCTGCAATTGGTTTTAGGAACTGTCTTTGCCCAAACGGTGGATTCTACCCATATCAAAAATATGCATGCTTACTATAAAAAGCATTTTAGTGATCCGACTGATCCCATAGTGCTGACGGCATCGGATACACTGCTGGATATGGCAATCAGATGCAATGATACAGTAATGTCTAAAATAGCTTTGGGAGCTAAGTTAGACTATTATTATTATGGTCAAGGTGAGAATCGTACAGATAGTGTCATAGCTGGAGTCAATCGTTTAAAGAGATTTGCCCGGAGTGTTGGGAACGCTGAACTTTATTATTGGGCATGGGCTGCCAGACTGGTTAATTATTATATCATACAGGGAGAATATAATATTGCTCTTCTTGAAGCGGAAAAGATGTTGCAGGAGGCAAAAAAGGAGGGAAAGCAAGAAAGTATTGCTGAGTGTTATTATGCATTAGCCAATGTCTATGCGGCGAAAGGTTTAATGAAAAAATCTCAGGAATTCATGCTTAAGGAGATAGATATTTTTGAGAATACCGATGTCGTAAGATATAATATATCTTGTCAGTACAGTGATGCCGCAAAAATATACATTGATCTGGGTGAGGAAGAAAAAGCTCCCGAATTACTTAAAAAAGCACTTAAGGCAGTCAAGTCTCCCTATCATGAAGTGACGGCAAACTTGGTTTATGTATCACTTTATCTTGCGCAGGGAGATACGGTGGCTGCCCGTCAGGCATTAGAGAAATGTAGGCAAATGTATGCGGATGAGCCTTCTTTGAAACGCCATATACACTATTTGTATGATGTGGAAATTGATTATGACTGGAAAGTCGGCAATTTCCAGAAAGCTCTTAACGTACTGGATGAGCGGGAAACTGAGTTAAAGAGGAAAAATAATTTAGCCACTTTGATGCAGCTGAGAAAAACAAAGGCGGATATTCTTTGGGATATGAACCGTAAAGAAGAAGCTGCCGGATTATACCGTGATTTCCTCTTGGAACAGAAGAAGGAGAAAGAAAGGAACGAAGAAGTTGCTACCGGTGAATTTGCTACTATGCTGAATCTGCAACAACTTACTGCTGAAAAGGGACGGTTGGAAAAGATTTCTCAAGAGAAGCAACTTCAAAATACCCGTATCATTCTTTTCTCTGTTATCGGAATTTTGTGTGTCGTTATTGTCTTCTTGTGGCAACAGAGAAAACTCAATGCCAAATTAGAAAAATCAAGGGATAAGTTGGATGAAAAGAATCGTATATTGATTGAAGCCAAAGAAGAACTGCGCAAGGCCAAGGAAGTTGCAGAACAGAGTAATTGGCTGAAAACGATGTTTATTCAGAATATGTCCCATGAAATTCGTACTCCCCTGAACTCCATTGTCGGATTCTCCGGAGTATTAGTCGATATGCTTGACGATAAAGAAGACATCGGGCAATATGTGGCATTGATAGAAAGTAATAGTAAGTTGTTGTTAAAGTTGGTAGGTGATATTCTTGACATTTCTATTCTTGATAGTGAGGTTGAAATTAAGCACAATGCAGTTGATGTCAATGCTTGTTGCCAAGCCTCGATAGATGCGGCAGGGACTTTATTTTCTCCGGATACAAAACTTGTTTTTAAACCGGCTTGCGATGAACTGATCATAAATAGTAATTATAACTATATAGTACAGGTGCTTGATAACCTGTTGAGTAATGCATCGAAATTTACTCATGAAGGTTCTGTTACATTGGCTTATGAAGTAAAAAAAGAGACGAATCAACTGATTTTTACGGTTACGGATACCGGAATAGGTATTCCCATTGACGAGCAAGAACATGTATTTGAACGTTTCGTTAAGCTGGATAACTTTAGCCAGGGAGCGGGACTGGGCTTATCTATCTGTCGTATTGTTGCAGAAAGGTTGGGAGGTTTTCTGATTATAGATAGAGAATATACCCAAGGTACCCGCTTTATTTTCTGTGTGTCAATGTGAAGAATAAAATGAAAAACGGTATTTTTGTGCTCTACTAAATTAAAGAAAATGCAGACAGCAAAGGAAATCCAGCAAGAACTGGAGCAATACATTGATCCTGTGAAGCGGGAATACCTTCCTAATTTCTTCAAAACCGGAAAGGGACAATACGGAGAAGGCGATAAATTTCTGGGTATCGTAGTTCCTAACACTCGTATTGTGGCGAAGCGTCATAAGGATGCACCGTTCGAGGTAATGGTAGAATTGCTGCAAAGTGAATGGCATGAATGCCGCCTGTGTGCCTTGCTGATGTTGGTGGAACGCTTTAAAAAGTGCGATGAAAAGGACAAAAAAGAAATATTCAACTTTTATCTGACACAGACTGCCCGCATCAATAACTGGGATTTGGTTGACCTTTCCGCTCCGGGTATTGTGGGCGAATATCTGAAAGATAAGCCTCGTGATGTCCTCTATCGTTTGGCCGATAGCGATTTACTTTGGGATCAGCGCATAGCAGTGGTTTCCACCTATACACTAATTAAAAACGACGATTTCATCGATATTATTGCTCTTTCTGAACACTTTTTGCATACTCGTCATGACCTGATGCGAAAGGCTGTAGGCTGGATGTTGCGGGAAATGGGGAAGCGGGACAAGGACTTATTGGTGCAGTTCCTTGAAAAGCATTGTAAACTGATGCCCCGCACGATGTTGCGCTATGCGATAGAAAAATTTCCGGAAGAAGAACGAAAACAATTTATGCAACGGTAATAGGCTGACATATACTGTTGGCCACACTTTTATCGTTTGTACTGTAAAAGCCCAGGTAGGCAATCAAAGTATCGTTTTTCCAGTCTTTAGGAAGTTCCAGTTTGGCGTTGCCATCCGAGCGCATAGCTGCTGATGTATCATAAATAGCCAAGGCTTTCTCTTTGTTGTATACTAATATCATGGTTGCGTCCGTAGCCATTGCATTCCCTTGTCCGCTATTATCCTTCCAGGTAAAGAGGGCTTTGCTGCCTTCGGTGCTTACTGTTGTATCGGATGCTTGTGTAAGGCTTCCATGTGACACCAACACTTTGTTATAGTCAATTTCTAATCCCTGCTCACTGTCTGCAAGGGCATTTTTCATCACATAGGACATGGCAGCGTTGAAAGCAGTCTGTCTTTCTGCGAATTCCCGGTATCCGATGCGTAGAAAGGGAGTAATTGTTCTGAGGAAGTTGAGTGCCACCTGAAATTTGCTCCGTTGTCCCTGTTGCTTTTCGGTGCGTGGGTTGGTCATGTTGGCAGGACGGGTACGAAATAAGGTATCCCTTTCCATGTACATCCTACCAGATTCCCTACTTTTCCTGTGAATCCGCCGAAAGCTCCTTGTTTGATTTTTCCCATGATAGTTTCATTTTTAATAATTCATATTTTGTTGTTTGTGAAGGGAGAGAGAAGTTTGGGCATGGCTTTTCTGATTCTTCATGCATTGCTCTTTGAAAAGTGTTGCACTGTAAAGGTATGAATAAACTTTTTCTTTTAGCCTTTGATTTTGACGGTTTGTTTTCATGAATTTTAAATATATGTGGAACATTCTCAAAATGTGGTACTTCGTCATAATTAAGGTTGGTCTCGGACTTAGTTGTGTCTTACCTTCTACCTGTATATAAGAAGAAGTAGGCAGGGAGAAAGTAAGGAGAAGATAGGGAGTAGGTCAGTAGCTATTATATTTTCCTGCAGTTTGTGAAGTTATCAAGCTTTGCGTGCGGAGGTTTTTTCTTATGCAGGGTATTTTATCTTGATACAGTAATGTTGTTTGTGAAAAGAGTTAACTTATAGGGATAATCTCAAAATAAATTAGTTATTTTGCAGAAAACAAAAGGCTAAACCTGTGGAACAGGCTATCTCAAGATATGGAACGAGAAGATTTTGATATACGTGATAATCAATTGACCAGTAGGGAACGCGATTTTGAAAACGCACTTCGTCCGTTGTCCTTTGAAGACTTCAGCGGACAGGATAAGGTGGTGGATAATCTGCGTATCTTCGTTAAAGCAGCTCGTCTGCGTGGCGAAGCGCTGGATCATGTATTGCTACATGGACCTCCGGGATTGGGTAAAACGACTCTTTCCAATATTATTGCGAATGAGCTGGGAGTGGGCTTTAAGGTAACTTCCGGTCCGGTGCTTGATAAGCCGGGCGATTTAGCGGGGGTGCTTACCAGTCTGGAACCGAATGACGTGCTGTTTATCGATGAAATTCACCGCCTTTCTCCGGTGGTGGAGGAGTATCTGTACTCCGCAATGGAGGATTACCGCATTGATATTATGATAGATAAAGGCCCGTCTGCACGGAGTATTCAGATTGATCTGAATCCGTTTACGATGGTGGGGGCTACTACCCGTAGCGGTTTGCTGACTGCGCCCTTGCGTGCCCGTTTTGGTATTAATCTGCATTTGGAATATTACGATGATGACGTGTTGAGCGGTATTATTCGCCGTTCGGCAGGGATACTGAATGTACCTTGCTCTACAAGAGCAGCGTCTGAGATCGCTTCCCGTAGTCGTGGAACGCCGCGTATTGCGAATGCATTGCTGCGTCGCGTGCGAGATTTTGCACAGGTGAAAGGTTCGGGGAGCATTGATACCGAGATTGCGAATTACGCTCTTGAAGCGCTGAATATAGATAAGTACGGGCTCGATGAAATCGACAATAAGATACTCTGTACCATTATTGATAAGTTCAAGGGCGGTCCGGTAGGGCTTACTACTATTGCTACGGCTTTGGGCGAGGATGCCGGAACCGTAGAAGAGGTGTACGAACCGTTCCTGATAAAAGAAGGCTTCCTGAAGCGTACTCCGCGCGGACGTGAAGTAACTGAATTGGCTTATAAACATTTAGGACGTAGTCTTTACGATAGTCAGCGTACGTTATTTAATGAATAACGAATAAAAATGGGTGGATTAAAAAGTTTAGCAAAAGAGACAGCTATTTACGGGGTAAGTAGTATTGTAGGACGTTTCCTCAATTATCTGCTGGTACCTGTATATACGATAGCTTTGCCTGCATCATCGGGTGGTTATGGTGTGGTTACGAATATATATGCCTGGGTGGCATTGATGCTGGTATTACTGACGTGCGGCATGGAAACGGGATTCTTCCGTTTTGCCAATAAAGGGCAAGATGATCCGATGCGGGTATATTCCACCACCTTGTTGAGCGTAAGTATCGGCTCAGTGGTATTCGTTGTTTTGGGATTGTTGTTTTTAGAACCTATTGCCGGATGGTTAGAATACGGAGAGCACCCTTGGTATATAGGTATGATGATGATTGTGGTGGCAATGGATGCTATTCAAAGTATTCCGTTCGCTTATCTGCGTTATAAGAAACGTCCCATTAAGTTTGCTGCATTGAAGTTGCTGTTTATCTTTCTCAATATTGCTCTCAATCTTTTCTATTACGTTGTTCTGAAAGGAAATGATGTAGGTTATGCTTTCCTTTTCAATCTGGTATGTACCTCTGTTGTCATGTTGTGCATGATACCGGAACTGAGAGGATTTACCTATGTGCTGGATAGAGAGTTATTGAAACGGATGCTTCGTTACTCCCTGCCATTGGTGATATTGGGTGTGGCAGGTATCTTGAATCAGGTGGCTGATAAGATTATTTTTCCTTTCGTTTATCCCGATGAGGCTGAGGCTACCGTACAACTCGGTATCTACGGAGCTGCCAGTAAGATTGCCATGATTATGGCTATGTTTACCCAGGCATTCCGCTTTGCTTATGAACCTTTTGTATTTGGTAAGAGCAAGGAGAAAGATAGCCGTGAAATGTATGCTCAGGCTATGAAGTTCTTTATCATCTTTACTTTACTCGCCTTCCTGGCAGTGATGTTTTATCTGGACATTCTGCGCCATATCATCGGGCGTGATTATTGGGACGGATTACGGGTAGTACCCATCGTTATGGCAGCGGAAATCTTTATGGGTATTTATTTCAACCTGTCTTTCTGGTACAAGCTGATTGATGAAACCCGTTGGGGGGCTTATTTTTCATTGACGGGCTGCACCATCCTGATATTGATGAATATATTTCTGATCCCGAAGTATGGTTATATTGCTTGTGCCTGGGCTGGATTTACAGGATATGGCGTTGCTATGTTGCTTTCTTACTTTGTGGGTCAGAAGAAATATCCGATACAGTATGATTTGAAGGCAATCGGTATGTATGTGCTTCTTGCTGCTGTGCTTTATCTTGCTGCCGAATATGTGCCGATAGACAATATCTACCTGCGTATGGCATACCGTACAGTTCTGCTGATACTGTTTATCGCCTACGTTGTGAAGCGTGATTTGCCGCTGAATCAAATACCAATCCTAAACCGTATCATAAGACATTAGAATAGTCCGCATGGCAAATTGTAAATTGTAAATCGTCAAATTGTAAATGATATGATGGAAACACCTGAACAAAACCGAAATGTTTTTGCCGTTAAAAAGTTCCTGAGCGAGTATCTTGATCTGAGAAAAGACAAGGACAATGAGCTGGAAACAGTAGACTCCATCCGCAAAGGAGTAGAGTTTAAAGGGGCTAACCTGTGGATTTTGATCTTTGCCATTTTTATGGCATCATTAGGACTGAATGTTAATTCCACGGCCGTAATCATCGGTGCCATGTTGATTTCTCCACTGATGGGACCTATCATGGGGGTGGGACTTTCTGTCGGTCTGAATGACTTTGAATTGATGAAACGTTCACTGAAGAGCTTTCTGATAACGACTCTGTTCAGTGTAACCACGGCTACTGTCTTCTTTCTTGTAAGCCCTGTTGCCGAAGGACAGTCAGAGCTTCTGGCACGTACTTCACCTACGATTTATGACGTATTCATCGCATTGATGGGCGGTCTTGCCGGTGTAGTTGCCCTATCTACCAAGGAGAAAGGAAACGTAATTCCTGGTGTTGCCATTGCCACTGCTTTGATGCCGCCGCTCTGTACGGCAGGTTACGGGCTGGCAACGGGGAATCTGGTTTATTTCCTTGGAGCATTTTATCTCTACTTCATTAATTCGGTATTTATCAGTCTTGCCACGTTTGCCGGAGTGCGTGTGATGCACTTCCAGCGTAAAGAGTTTGTGGACAAGAAGCGGGAGAAGAAAGTACGCCAATACATAATACTGATTGCCGTGCTGACCATGTGTCCGGCTGTTTACCTGACGGTAGGGATCATTCAGAGCACTTTCTATGAGAGTGCCGCCAATCGGTTTGTTGCCGAACAGCTTTCTTTTGAGAATACACAGGTATTGGATAAAAAAATCCATTATCATGGCAGCAAGGACAATGAGATACGCGTGGTACTGATCGGACAAGAAGTTCCTGAGGCTTCGATTGCCATTGCCCGTAGCAAGATGAAGGATTACAAGTTAGGTGAAACCAAACTGATTGTTCTTCAGGGAATGAATAACGAAGCTGTGGATATTTCTTCTATCCGGGCTATGGTGATGGAAGACTTCTATAAGAACAGTGAAGAACGACTGGTGGAACAAACAAAGAAGATTACAGTGCTGGAACAGAGCCTGGCAAGATATAAATCTTTCGATGAATTGGGCAAAACGATTGTTCCGGAGCTAAAAGTTCTCTATCCATCAGTGAAAACCGTTTCTATCTCTCATGCCATAGAACTGACGATTGATTCGGTACGGACAGATACCATTACACTTGCCGTACTGAAGTTTGGCAAGCATCCCGACGCCCACGAGAAACAAAAGATTACCGAATGGTTAAAAGCACGTACGGGAGCGAAACAATTAAGACTGATTGCAGAATAATTTAATACGAAATAGAATGAAGCTAAAGTATATACTGATTGTTGCTTGCAGCCTCTTCACGTTGACGGGACGGGCGGACGAAGGTATGTGGATGCTGGGAAACCTGAATAAACAGACCCGTAAGGCTATGAAAGAACTTGGCCTGCAAATGCCTGCTGATAAACTATATAATCCGAAGAAGCCGTCGTTGAAAGATGCGGTAGTCAGTTTCGGAGGATTTTGTTCCGGAGTGGTAGTGTCGGAAGACGGGCTGGTGTTTACCAATCATCACTGTGGTTTCAGCAGTGTGCAGCAGCATTCATCAGTGGAGCATGATTACCTGAAAAATGGCTTCGTAGCCCATAGCCGGGCAGAGGAATTGCCTAATCCGGAGCTTTACGTTCGCTTTCTGCTTCGTACGGAAGATGTGACCAAGCGTGTGTTGGGGGCCGTTAAGCCTTCGATGAGCGAAATGGAACGTTCCAGTGCGGTAGACTCTATGATGATGGTAATAGGTGGTGAGGTATCCCTGAAAGACTCCACTTTGCTTGGCGTGGTAGATGCTTATTATGGAGGCAATGAGTTCTGGCTCTCCGTTTACCGCGATTTCAACGATGTGCGGTTGGTGTTTGCACCTCCTTCCTCTGTCGGTAAGTTCGGTTGGGATACGGATAATTGGATATGGCCCCGGCATACAGGAGATTTCTGTGTGTTTCGTATTTATGCAGACCGCAAGAACAGGCCTGCCGATTACTCTCCCGACAATGTCCCGTATCACCCGGAATATGTGGCACCGATTTCACTGGATGGCTATAAGGAAGGCTCTTTCTGTATGACGATAGGCTATCCGGGAAGTACGGAACGTTATCTTTCTTCATTCGGCATCGAGGAAATGATGAATAATTCCAATCAGGCACAGATTGATATTCGTGGTGTGAAGCAAGCTATCTGGAAGCGTGAAATGGACAGTAAAGACAGCATACGCATTAAGTATGCTTCTAAATATGATGAAAGCTCCAACTATTGGAAGAACAGTATCGGTGTCAACCGTGCTATTCGTAAGCTGGGAATCCTAGATAAGAAGCGTGAAATGGAGCAAGAAATCCGTCGGTGGATACAGCAGAACCCGGAAGAACGTGAGAAGCTTCTTCAACTGTTTACCGACTTGGAACTGAATTATAAGAACCGCCGGGAGATAAACCGTGCGCAGGCTTACTTTATCGAGTCTTTCCTGTATGGACCGGAACTGGTGCAGCTTGCTCTGAAGATTCTGAACTTTGACTTTGAAGGAGAGCAAAAAGCTGTTATTGCCGGTTTGAAGGATATCGTCGAACAATATTCTAATTTGGATCTGGATATAGACAAGGAAGTATTTACGGCGCTGCTGAAGGAGTATCGCTCAAAAGTGGATACCACTTTCCTGCCGGAAATCTACCATACTATTGCACAGAAATATGATGGTAATGAGAAAGCTTTCGTAGATAGCCTTTATGCAAGTTCTGAGTTGACTACTCCTCGTGGTTTGAAGCGTTTTCTTGAACGGGACACTACCTATCAGATTTTCGACGATCCGGCTATTTCACTGGGCATTGATATGCTGACAATGTTGTTCGATATGAATATGCAGACGCAGGCACCTACTACAGAAATTATTCGTGGAGAACGCTTGTTGAATGGGGCTGTCCGTAGGATGTATGCATCTCGTAATTTCTATCCGGATGCTAATTCCACCATGCGATTGAGTTTTGGGACAGTATGTGGATATACTCCGTTTGACGGAGCGGAATATGATTATTATACAACGACAAAAGGTGTACTGGAGAAGGTGAAAGCTCATGTGGGAGATGTTGATTTTGCAGTACAGCCGGAGTTGGTATCTCTGCTCTCTTCCCGTAATTTTGGAAGATATGCCGATGAAAAGGGAGAAATGAAGGTTTGCTTTATTTCTAATAATGATATTACCGGTGGAAATAGCGGGAGTGCGATGTTTAATTCGAAAGGTGAACTTCTCGGATTAGCTTTCGATGGAAATTGGGAGGCTATGAGCAGCGATATTCTTTATGAACCGAAGATGCAGCGTACCATTGGAGTGGATGTGCGCTATATTTTGTTTATGATTGAGAAGTACGGGAAAGCAGGGAACCTGATCAAAGAATTGAATATTATCAATTAGTGGGCAGGTTCCCGCATTTCCTGGGGGAGACAATTATTTGTTTCCGGACAAAATACCTGTATCAGTATCCTTGTTATTGATTCTTCTGCCTTGACTGTTGCGCTTCTTTCCGAAGTCCAGATTGAAGGATACGTTTACCATGAACAGAAGCCTTAAGTTCTTGGAATATGCTAACTGGCGATAGGGAGCCGATTTTGAGAGGTTCTCTATTTCCTGTTCATACTTCTTGGTGAACGGGTTCAGTACCCCGGCAGACAAGCTCCATTTCTCCGTATTGTATCCCGCCATGATGGTGTGCAGCTTTTCTTCCTTAGTCAGCGTTTCACCCCACAGGATGTGGTTGCTGGTATTCATTTCTGCCATCAGTACCCAATTCTTATACATTGCCATCAGGCTGCCTCGTAGTCCTGCATTGGTGTGTGTATGCGTGTAGGTGTTGCCGTGACTGATATAGCGGTTCAGGAACGGAGTAAACTTGATAGAGATATACTCCCTGTAAGGTCGTATCTGTATGGCTGTTTCCAGATTGATTCGGTGGAAACCTTTATGATTCTCGGTAGTGCGGACAAAATACCCGTCTTCGTAGTAGGTATTTTCCATAATTGGCTTACTGTCATAGCTATATCTTCCAAATAAATCGACAGATACATACTTGCTTTGCCAGCTGGCAGATAGTGTATTGGCATAGAATGTAACAGACTTTAAGTCGGGATTTCCTTTGCGTATCTGGTACTTATCCATTGCTTGCGAAATGTTGTTCAGGTCGGACAGGGAAGGAGCATACCCCGACACGTATCCGTTGTATCTGAAAAACCACTTCCCGTTGATAGAGTACGACAGGCTTAAGGAAGGTTTGACTATATACTTCTCGGAAGAATACTGCTCCTGGCTGTTATAAGTTCTCATGGCTCCAATCCCTACAGTGTAGTTCAGAGCTTTTATCTTTGATTGATATTCGGCAAATAGGTACGTTTCGGCCGTATTCATCGTGATTTTATTCTCTATATTACCCGAATATCTATTTTGCAAATAGGCCTGTGTATGCTTGATACCTCCGGTAAACTTACCTGTATTGAATTGTTTTTCGTAGATACCTTCGCCGATGACGGAGTACTTCTCACCTTTGGTTTCTGAATAGATATCCGTATCGTTATTGTCATTATTAAGGGCTTTCTGAATAAAAGTCCGCTTGTTCTTGCTGTCCAGATAAGAAGCCACTACATCCGCATAGATTGTCTGTTTGTTTTTCAGATTTCTCTGGTAATAGATATCCAAAGAGGGGATCAGTACTTTGGAGGCAGAAAGGTCGGATATGGAGTAGGAGGCATCTCCTTCATACAATGTACTGATTCTGTCCGACATGGAACTGGGAGTATTACTGTATTGGTTTCTGAGAGCAATGTTGAGAAGTTGCTTGTCATGATCCTGGTAACTGTAATTGAGGTTGAAGTTAAGGTTATCGTACTTTACTTTTGTAGGTTCTCCTACCTCTCTATTCTCTTGATAAGCCTCCGGGAAGTGGAAACTTTCATAGTTTTCGCGTGTCCACTTCAGATCTCTCTGTCCCCAATATACGGTAGTACTGAGTTCAGACTTGTTGAAGTGGTATTTGGCAGCGAGGTTATGCTCGCCGTATCCTGTATCAGATACTCCGTTGGTGAGATCAGCAGAGATACTTCCTCCCGATTCCCTTCTCTTTACAATGTAGTTTAATACGGCACCTGCATTTCCGTAGCGTGCGCCGGGATTGTCTATATATTCGATGCGGATCACATCTGCCGGACGAATGGCAATGATTTCAGCTTGAGTCACTTCTACACCGTTCATCCTAAGTTGTACATTGTCTCCTCCGGGAACCGTGATGCTGTTGTCTATCGGATTGACCAGGATGCGCGACAGTTGCAGATTTCTCAGTAAGGAAACTCCGTTGGAAGCGGCTTTAGTCTGCATTTCGGTTGGGAGGATAATTTGCCGGTCAGTCTTTTTGATGATGGGGCTGGCTGTGACGGTAACTCCTTCCAACATTACATTATCGGGCGACAGGGGCAGCTCTCCCAGATTCAGGTTAGCTTGCAGGTTATGGATAGAGAGGTAGGAGTTTTCATATCCGATGCATGAGATACATAAGATATAATCTCCATCGTTTACTTCTTTCAGTAAGAAATAGCCGTCGTTGTTTGTGGCAACTCCGGTGATGAATGTCGAGTCCTGAGCCATCAGGCTGACATTGGCATACTCGATGTTCTGATTGTTATTCTCATCGATGATTTTCCCTGTGATTTTGTTTGTCGCCATCAGGGAGGTGCATAGGAATAATGCTCCTAAAATGATACTTAATCTTTTCATTTTTCTTATTATCTTTAGTGATTATTTCTGTTCTTTGAACATGACAAAGATAGAGCGATAGAAACAGAAAAGCGGTTTATATGCGGCACTAAATAAAGTGCAATGGCTTTTGCAACTATTTGAAAATTAAAGAGTTTTGAACTGCGCTTTATGAAAAAGTTTATATCTTCCCATTTCAGGTTTATATATAAAGAAAAGTGCAAAAAAAGGGAGACCGTAACTTCCGTTAATTGATAAATATCTATCTTTGCAAAGACTTAAAGCAAGAAGGAAGGACGGCATGAAAGCATTGAAACATGGTTTGATAGGTTGGGTATGCGTGTTGGTATTGGCAGCATGTACGGAAGTCCTGTCATTGCAACGCATCCAAATAGAAAAGGCGGAACAGATGTTACAGCAGAATGCAGAGGAGGCGATTGCTCTGCTTCGGTCGGTGAAAGATCCCGAAGTATTACCAGACTCGTTGCGGGCACGGTTTGCGCTGGCTATGGGGCAAGCCCACTATAATGCGCATTGGGTGATGAATGAAGATTCTTTGCTGTTATACGCTCTGGATTATTATGGAAGACCGGATGTGAGTGACACATTGCGCTTGTTGCGTACCTACAAACTGGCGGCGCATTACTTCTACGATAGCGAGAGATATAAAAAAGCTACTGAGATGATGGCTGAAGGGAATCGCATTGCAGCCTTGCGCGGCGATACGGCTGCCCGTCTTGATTTGCTGCGGTCTGTAGCGAATATAGGGGAAGGTAATGATGATTTTGAAGGGCTGATACGCTTACAGAAGCAGTTGATAGCTATAGAGCCTGATTCCACCCGACAATATAATAACTATAACAGCCTGGCGGTATCGTACTACTGTGCAAATCAGAATGATTCTGCGCTGCTGGCTCTTCGTAAAGCTACTGAATGCCTGTATACCTCCACAGACTCTTTGAAGGCATTGTACTATGTGATGCGCAACTACGCTGATATACTGAGTGATTCTGGCAAGAATCGGGAAGCCATCAATTTGCAGCGCCATAGTTTACAAGAATATAAAGAAACTAAACACCCTTTTGAGTCCTTATCTTATTATGCTCTTTCGCGTTATTTCCTGAATATGGGTCAGATGGATTCCGCCCGCTACTATATGCAAATGGGAGATAGCGTGCGTTCGCCCTACATTGATCAGGATTTGTCATTGGCTAACTTTTGGCTGGTACAGAAAACATTGATGGATTATATGGATAGCCGCTCTTTTACCATTCGGGATGTGGCGTTCTTCTCAAACCGGCTGTATAACAACTTTATCCGTGACCAGCGGGTGATAGCCCAAAAAGGAAAGGTACAACTGTTACTTCAACAGCAGAATATGAATCTGCAATTGGAAAAGCAGAAAGAACGGACCTTTTTTGTCGGATTGGTGGCTCTCTGTATTTTGTTGTTGCTGGTTGTCGTCTGGTATTTGCAGCGAAGAAAGCATTTGCTTGTGGAAAAGGAAGAAGAACTGGAGGCCTTGCGCCGTCTGCTGCATGAGACGGAAGGCGATGAAAGCGGCAATAATGATAAGTTTGTCAAGAAGATGCTGCTCCAGCAGTTAGGTCTGATACGTATTGTGGCTACGAATCCCAGTTCCGATCATCAGGAGCTATTGGTACAGATGGGACGGATAGCCAATAAAGATGTAGCGGTGGACGATTTGCTGGTTTGGAGTGATTTATATAGGACTATTGACATGGTGCATGATGGCTTTTATACCCGTATCTGTCAGAAGTATGGAAATATCCTGAATGAAAAGGAACTGCAACTCTGCTGTTTGTTGAAGTCGGACTTTTCAACGAAAGAGATTAGTGTGGTTATTCAGCAGAGCATACGGACGGTGTATCAACGTAAGACGGTGATACGGCAGAAATTGGGCATGGAAGAAAAAGAAGATATCGCTGAATTTCTTTCTAAGCGGATATGAACAAAGTGTGATAAGGTGATAAAGTGATAACGGGATAACGCTCTGTGATATATAGCGCAGCTACTTTATCACCTTACCACCTTATCACTCCTTTCCTCCCTTTCTTTTATGCTAATGATTACTTTTGCAGTTTCATTAAATGTAATCTGCTTTATGCAATTCCCCGGATGCGGTCATCAAATGCCGACAGTGCCGCCTTCGCACCTTCACCCATTGCAATTACTATCTGTTTGTAGGGAACGTCCGAAACATCTCCTGCTGCATAAACGCCCGGAAGCGTGGTGCGGCAAAAAGCATCGATCTTGATTTCGCCTATTGGTGTCGTCTCCAGCATGTCACGGAAAGGAGCACTATTAGCTGCCAGGCCAATTTGTACGAAGATACCATCCAATGGGAAATCCCGTTCTTCACTACTTACACGGTCTTTGACGCGGATAGCTGTTACCTTATCACCGTTTCCCACTACTTTGGTAGTCTGCGAGGAAGTGAAGATTTCTACATTCGGTAAGCTTTGCGCCTTTTCTTGCAATACCTGGTCGGCTTTCAGCGTATCGGCAAATTCAAAGACAGTCACTTTCCGGCAGATACCCGCCAAGTCGATGGCTGCTTCTATACCGGAGTTTCCGCCACCGATAACGGCTATATCTTTCCCCTGATAGAACGGTCCGTCGCAATGCGGACAGAAGGCAACTCCTCTGCCTATATATTCCGTTTCACCTTCCACATTCAGTTTGCGCCAGCTTGCACCGGTGGCAATTATTACACTGGGAGATATGAATACTTCACCGCCCACTACTGAAATCCTCTTTTCTTTTCCTTGAAGTTCCGCCTTCTCTATCTTACGGTCTTCAAACAAGTCGATGGGATAATGATTGATATGGCTTCTTAAATTGTCTGCTAACTGTGCACCTGTAGTCTGTGGCACGGAGATCAGGTTCTCGATCGGCGAGGTATGCTCGACGATCATCTGACGCGCGATGGCGAGGAGCATAACGTCAACCACCGAGTCGATGGTGTAGCTGGTGATCATCTTGATCAGCTCGATGCCGATGATGATCAGGCAGGCCGAGCTCATGCGCGCCTGCAGATACGCCGGATCACCGAACAGCTTGTTCATATCGGTCATGGCGACCATGCCGATGCCGGACACAATGCACGCGATCAGGATCACCATGCCAAGGGTGATCTCAACCGCTGTTGCGGCGTTGGAGAGCTTGTCTCGAAAATCAGAATTCATGGCAGTCTCCCTTTCTCTACTCCTCATTTTTACATTCCCTTTTCTTCAGTTTTGTAATTTTTTATCAGTCTGTGTCTCATTCCTTGATATAAATTTAACATGGTTTTTACGCCTTGTCAATTATTTTAACAAGTTTTGTATGGTTTACTGGTTTTTCACAAGTTTTTTATGCACTTTATCCTCATTTTAGTTATTTTGCATAATAACTTTTTATTTTTGTTGTGAGAAATTATTTGCGTTTATTTTTTGACAAACTTATCATTGTTAAGCTATAATAATATTAGAGTAAACCAATAAAAAGGCAATGCCATGCAATCAAAGGCACTGCAAAGAAAATTCTTTGAAACGGGGTGGGCAAATGGCTAATCCGCTGTTGCAGCACTACATCAAGCTGACAGAATTTCTCGGACAAAAATGTGTAGGCGTCGATGTCAACAGTATGAAACCACTGGACAATCTCTGCCATCCGGTATCTGTAATACGGGAAGCAGAAGAACTGGCAGCAGATGCCTTTGGAGCAGCACATGCATTTTTAATGGTAGGGGGCACGACAAGTTCTGTACAGACAATGGTTCTGACTGCCTGCAAACGTGGAGATGAGATCATACTGCCTCGTAATGTCCACAGGAGTGTTTTGAATGCACTTGTTTTATGCGGTGCGATTCCTGTTTATGTAAACCCGGAGGTGGATCAGCGGCTCGGAATTTCCCTTGGAATGAAAAGGGAACAAGTGGAGAAAGCAATAAAAGAACATCCAAAGGCAGTTGCAGTACTGGTAAACAATCCGACTTATTATGGAATATGCAGTGACCTGCGTGCGATCGTCAAGATGGCCCATGATGCAGGAATGCTTTGCCTGGCAGATGAGGCACATGGAACGCATTTTTATTTTGGAGGAGGTCTTCCGGTTTCTGCCATGGCAGCAGGTGCAGATATGGCAGCTGTGTCCATGCATAAGAGTGGAGGAAGTCTTACACAGTCAAGCCTTCTTCTTACTGGTCCGGACGTACACGCAGGATATGTGCGCCAGATCATCAACCTGACACAGACGACCTCAGGAAGCTATCTTCTTATGTCAAGCCTTGATATTTCAAGAAGAAACCTTGCACAGCGCGGCCGTCAGATTTTTCACCAGGTAGCCGATATGGCAGAATACGCCAGAGAGGAAATCAATGCGATTGGCGGTTATTATGCATTTGGAAAAGAACTGGTAAACGGAAATTCAGTTTTTGATTTTGATATTACGAAATTAAGTGTACATACGCTGGATATCGGACTTGCAGGAATCGAAGTTTATGATATTCTGCGGGATGAATATGATATTCAGATAGAATTTGGTGACATTGGCAATATTCTTGCGTATCTTTCCATCGGAGACCGTGCACAGGAAATAGAACGACTGGTAAGTGCGCTTGCAGAAATCCGCAGACGTTTTCAGACAGATGGTTCAGGACTTCTGAGCCAGGAATATATTGATCCACAGGTAGTGACCAGCCCGCAGGATGCTTTTTATGCGGATAAATGCAGCCTGCCGCTTCGTGAAACCGAGGGTAAGGTCTGCAGTGAATTTGTAATGTGCTACCCACCTGGAATTCCGATTCTTGCACCGGGAGAACGTATCACAGCAGAGATCCTGGATTATATTGAATATGCAAAGGCAAAGGGCTGTAATATGACAGGACCGGAAGATCCGGATATTTTGAGACTGAATGTTCTGACAGGGAGGGAATGACAATGGAAATGTGGTTTTCAGAATTTCATACACCAGATGTGAAACACAGCATCCGTGTAAACCGCCAGCTTTATTCCAGACAGAGTGAGTATCAGAGAATTGATATTTTTGAGACACCGGAATTCGGTCGAGTGCTGACTCTGGACGGAAATGTAATGCTGACAGAGCGTGACGAATTTATTTACGATGAGATGATCACGCATGTGCCGATGTCGGTCCATAAAGAGGCAAGAGACATTCTGGTAATCGGTGCCGGAGATGGCGGCGTTGTCCGTGAACTGACCAGATATGACAGAGTGCGTCACATTGATCTGGTAGAAATGGATCCGATGGTTGTTGAGGCCTGTCGTGCCTATCTTCCGGGAAATGCCTGCAGACTGGATGACAGAAGAGTACATCTTCATTATGAAAATGCGCTGAGATTTATCCGAAGATGTGAAGCAAGATATGATCTTATCATCGTGGATTCCTCTGATCCGTTTGGTCCGTCTGAAGGATTGTTTACCCGTGAATTTTACGGAAATTGTTACAATGCGCTGAAGGATGACGGGATTATGGTAAACCAGCAGGGAAGCCCGTTCTATGCAGAAGATGCACATGCCATGCAGCGAAGCCATAAAAGAATTGCCAGCACCTTCCAGATCAGCCGTGTTTATCAGGCACATATCCCGACCTTTGCTGCAGGTTACTGGCTCTTTGGATTTGCGAGTAAAAAATATCATCCGGTAGATGATCTGGATGCAGAAGCATGGAATGCATTAAATCTCCGTACACGTTACTATACGACCAGACTCCATAAAGGGGCATTTTATCTTCCGGCTTTTCTGGAAGACATGCTGAAAGAAGTGGAGGATTAAGTTATGATGTTACCTAATATAGAAACCTTTATCGGCTGCGAAAGCAGTTTTGAGGAAGCATCCATTGTTCTTTA
>ERZ779892.1332-NODE-1332-length-22714-cov-3.607485_pt1 | contig 22714 bp, 18 predicted proteins | sample MGYA00511552_ERZ779892 | MGnify/ENA primary metagenome ERZ779892 (study PRJEB29588, sample SAMEA2154561) | human gut metagenome | biome: human gut; feature: human-associated habitat; material: faeces | place: Denmark | collected 2008/2010 ... | reverse complement strand
GTGGCCGCAACAAGGTATCTGCCACAGTAAATCCTAATTTCAACTCGAATAGATTAACACTGGACGGTAAACTCGTTCCATTGTCCGAGTCGAATATATTTAAAGGACGGTCGTTCTAATTATTGTAATTGAACACTTGCGGCTGCAAGAGCCTGCGCTTGTACAAATGAATGTTCACACTTGTACAAGCGCAGGCTCTCGCAGCCGCAAGTGTTTTTTTATGAGAGTTACAGTACTCTTACTTTCCGCTCCATCGACTTAATCTATTTTCCACTTCTTCAGTAGACACAACCTCTTTACACTGCATCTGTTCCAAAGCATTATCAATCTTATCACGCAGTTCAAAAGAAAAGTATAGAACATCATCCGGACAACGATTATTTAATAATGCCTCAATGTCTTCTAATAGCCGTTCATCGTTTACCGCCATTAGGCGTTGAAACAAAAGTTGTTTACGTTCTCCTGTCGTCATAAAGTACCGTATTAATTACATACTACAAATATAGAGTTTTTATTTATGATTCATCCTTTCGATGTTTTTATACATACTTCTGCTTTCCTAAACATAAAAGCCTAAAATACTTTTCCTTATCTAAAGATATGTTTATCTTTGTACCCGCTTAGGTGATGTGAAGTGTGTTCAACACTCCACATAAAAGGGAATCCGGTGAGAAACCGGAACAGTGCCCGCTACTGTAAAGCCTTAATTTTGTTTCAGATAACGCGAAACAAAAAACGGGAAGTATTCATTGAAGAACTTCCAGAAACCACTGTCCAACAAATGGGAAACCAAGGATGGGAAGGTTACTTTCCGTAAAGGCTGAGTCAGGAAACCTGCCTGGGTAATCACATAATTAACGCCGTCTCGGGGTCAAGAAGGCAAGTATTAATTCTTATTTATCAATCAATGAAGAAACAGAATTGGCTGTTCATCCTCATGGGAGGATGTGTAGCAATGAGTGCATCTGCACAAGAGACAAAACAGAGTCAAGACCTGAGTGTAGAACTTAATCCCGTTGTAGTAACAGGTACAGGTACGCATCACAGACTGAAAGACACCCCAACACCAGTGGAAGTAGTAACAGCGAACGACATTAAAAAGGCTGGAATTACAGATTTCCGTGAGGCGATGACTGCTTTGGTTCCGTCGCTGTCTTTCTCTACCAACTCAATGGGAGACTACCTTATGCTAAACGGACTGTCGAACAAGTATGTGCTTATACTTATTAATGGCAAAAAGCTAACAGGAGACAGCAGTAACAACATCGACCTGAACCGCATTGACATGAGTAACGTAAAACGTATTGAAGTCCTGAAGGGTGCCGGTTCCGCTCTTTATGGTAGTGATGCTATTGGTGGTGTAATCAATATCATTACAAACCAACCGATAAATGACATAACAGTTACCAGCAATACAAAGGTAGAAGAGCGTGGACAATTCACCCAGACTGCCAACGTAGACATCAAAACAGAGAAGTTTGCTTCTTATACTTCTTATCAACGTCGTCAGGCCGATGGTTGGACTCTCACACGTGTAGATGCAGATGGTGAAGCGAGAGACCAACATGATGCTAACGCTTTCTATACGGACAATTATACCCAGATGTTTCAATTTACACCGAACGACAAACTGTCAATGTATGTTGAAGGTAGTTATTATGACCGTACAGTTAAACGTCAGCCCGAATACCTGAAATACAATCTGACATACGATGCATACAGTTTAGGAGCAGGAGCTAAATATAATTTCAACAAACGTTCTTATATCCAGTTTGATATTAAGAATGATAATTACGATACCAATTATCTGTACACCAATGAGGATGGAGATAACAAGGTTGGAGACGAAGTGCGTCAGAAACGGCAGCACTATTATAGCGGAAACCTGAAGTCATTATTCCGCTTTACGGAAAATACCCGTACCATATTCGGAGTGGAATATATACAGGAAACTCTGGATCGACCTTCATTCAACGTTGATGAACGCGCATACACTTGGGCTGCCTATGCACAAGAAGAAATCACTTTGTTTAAGAACTTACAGATACAGGCAGGATTGCGCTATGTATATCACGAAACAGCCAAGAGTAACGTTACACCCAAACTTGCCGTAATGTATCGTTTGGGCGATTTTACCATTCGCGGACAATATTCGGCAGGATTCCGTGCCCCAGGACTTGATGAGCTATACAAATACTCTTATTCTCAAAGAGGAACCAGAGCAGGAACATTAAGTGCCGGAAACAAGAATCTGGATGCAGAGAAAAGCAACTATGGCTCCATCAATTTAGAGTTCAATAAGAAATGGTTAACAGTGGGAGTAACCGGATATATCAACGAGTTACGCGATATGATTGTAGCGCGTACCGTTAAACTATCCGAATTTTCAGAGGCTGAACAAGCAGCTTTCCAGGAAATCGCAAACGAATTATATGGTGGCAATGCCAAGCTGGGTAATATCCAAAACTACGTCAACAACGATAAAGCGTTAATCAAAGGATTTGAAGTGAATCTGAATGCAAATCTGGGTTATGGTTTCTCTTTAGGCGGTAATTATACCTTTGCCGACGCCAGAACTAAAGACAGTGAAACTGGCTGGCACAAAATAGAGCGCAGTGTTCGCCACTCGGGTAATGTAAACGCAAACTATGCGCATGCTTGGAAGAGCTATCGGCTAAATGTCAACCTGAATGGTCGTGTACAAAGCAAACGCATCCATGAGACTTTAAAAAATGATGAATGGATTGACGAATCCGCTCCCGGATTTGGTTTATGGAATATCAGCACAAGACATACTTTTGACGGCTTAAAATACTTTACCATAGAACCGGGCGTAGGAATCAGCAATATTTTCGATTACAGCGACCGCCGTCCGGATGCATCCCATCTGGCCTCTCTTACACCGGGACGCACATTCTATGTAAGCCTTTTATTACGTTTCAAAAAATAATCCCACAATATCTATTTATGAGGAGGGTTATCCTACACTGGATGCTACACTGGCACAGTTGAAAGAGACACGCCCGAAACAAGTAACACTGATACCGTTGTTGCTGGTATGCGGTAATCATACGAAAGAAGACATCGTCGGAGTATGGAAGCCGGAAATGGAAAAGGCAGGTTATCAGGCCAATGTCCGCATGCAGGGACTGGGTGAACAACCCGCTATCCGGAAGTTATATATGGAACACATTGAGGCGTTGCTGAAATAGCTACACCCTTTCCTTCTCAGGGCTACACCCTTTGCCTCGGATGGCTACACCATTCCGGGTAAAGGGTGTAGCCTTTTTACAGCCTTTTATGCCCGAAGTTTAAAGAATAGAGCGTATCTTTGCGCCGTAGAAATAAAAGCGATATGAAACAGCCAAAGATAATAGTTGCCGGCATCGGTCCGGGCAGCGAACAAGACATCACGCCCGCAGTTCTGAATGCGGTTCGCGAAGCGGATGTAGTAGTGGGATATAAATATTATTTCCGTTTTATCCAGCCTTATCTCCACCCTGAAACAGAATGTATAGATACGGGCATGAAGCGGGAACGCACTCGTGCGGAACAGGCATTTGAATTGGCGGAACAGGGAAAAACGGTTTGTGTCATCAGTTCCGGTGACGCGGGGATTTATGGAATGACTCCGCTGATTTACGAGATGAAGCGGGAACGGAACAGCAACGTCGAAGTGATTGCCTTTCCGGGTATCAGTGCTTTTCAGAAAGCGGCTTCACTGCTGGGTGCTCCTGTGGGACATGATTTCTGTGTGATTTCTCTTTCCGATCTGATGACACCGTGGGAACGGATTGAGCGTCGCATCCGTGCGGCAGCCATGGCTGATTTCGTAACGGCTGTATACAATCCGAAAAGCGAAGGGCGGTATTGGCAACTCTATCGACTGAAAGAGCTGTTTCTCGCAGAAGGACGCGCTCCGGAGACTCCGGTAGGTTATGTACGCCAAGCCGGACGGGAGGAACAGGAAGTGCATCTGACGACACTCGCTGATTTCAATCCCGAAGAAGTGGATATGTTTACGGTCATCCTGATCGGTAACTCGCAGTCTTATGCGTGGAACGACAAGTTCATTACTCCCCGGGGATACTACAACCGTCCGGATAAGGATGAACAACCGACTAAGGGGATAGGTCAAAACATCATGATACAAAGTTTCCGGACCATTGAGTCGGAACTAAAGAATAAGAATATTCCTCTGGATCATAAATGGACTTTGCTGCACGCCATCCACACCACGGCTGATTTTGAAATGGAAAAGCTGCTATATACGGACAAAGGTGCTGTGGAAAAGCTTTATCAGAGAATAGCGGACGGCCGGTTGAAAACGATTGTTACGGATGTGACGATGGATGCCAGTGGTATCCGCAAAGGAGCTTTACAACGGCTGGGGGTAGAAGTGAAATGTTATCTTTCCGATGAACGGGTAGCAGCAATGGCAGCGGAAAAAGGGATCACCCGTACACAAGCCGGTATACGTCTGGCGGTGGAGGAACATCCGGATGCCTTGTTCGTATTCGGTAATGCGCCAACGGCTTTGATGGAACTTTGTGATCTGGTACGTAAAGGAAAGGCTGTACCAAGCGGTATTATTGCCGCGCCTGTGGGTTTTGTACATGTACAGGAATCCAAACACATGGTGAAGCCGTTCATGGAAATACCCAAATTGATAGTGGAGGGACGAAAAGGAGGAAGTAATTTGGCTGCAACGCTGGTGAATGCAATCTTGTGCTACAATGATGCGGAACAGTTAAGGCCGGGACGGGATGTGTAAATAAATACGCTATGATACGAAACTTTATCATCATAGGTATGGACGACAACCGGGAACCTTTCTTCCCGCCCGAAGTGCTGCGACATATCCGGGAAGGAAAAGTTTTCTCCGGTGGCTTGCGGCATCGGGAAATTGTAGAGAAGTTACTTCCGGAAGGTGCGGAGTGGATTTCCATAACAGTTCCACTGGATAACGTCTTTGCCCAATACGAAAACATTTTTGCAGACTTTGAGAAGAAGGCTTCCGATGCATCGATTGTCGTATTTGCATCCGGAGATCCCCTGTTTTTCGGCTTCGCCAATACGGTAAAACGAAAACTGCCCGATGCAAAGATACGCCTCTACCCGGCTTTCAATTCCCTGCAAACATTAGCACACAGGCTGGTGATGCCCTACGACGATATACGTACCGTCTCTCTGACAGGACGTCCGTGGCAGGAACTGGACAAAGCACTCATAGAACGTGCCCACAAAATAGGCGTACTGACAGATCGGGAGCATACCCCTGCTACTATCGCCGCGCGGATGTTGGAATACGGATACACCGATTACACGATGTACATCGGTGAGCACCTCGGTAATCCCGAACGCGAACGCATCCGGCAACTGGGCCTTGAAGAAGCCTCAGAAGAGGTCTTCGAGCACCCCAACAACCTGCTGCTCTATGCAGACACCTCATACAAATCTATGCAGACACCCTGTACTGATCTATCAGAGTTCAGGAATCACCTCACCCGCCCCTTCGGTCTTCCCGACGAACAATTTGCCCATTTGGACGGACGTGCCCGCATGATTACCAAAGCTCCGATCCGCCTCCTTACCTTGCAGGTATTGGAACTGAATCGCCGCCGTGTTTTTTGGGACATAGGTTTCTGCACAGGCTCTGTCTCCATCGAAGCCCGCCTGCAATTCCCGCATCTTACGATTGTTTCGTTCGAGATACGTCCCGAAGGAGAAGAACTGATGCGCATCAACTCCCGACGTTTCGGTGCGCCGGGAATCACAGCCTTAATCGGAGATTTCCTGCAAACTGATCTGGAAGCTCTCCCCCGCCCCGACGCTGTCTTTATCGGCGGACACGGTGGAAAATTAGAAAATATACTGGTACGCCTGAAAGAAGTATTGCAGCCCAACGGTTGCATCGTCTTCAACTCCGTGTCCGAAAGTAGTAAGGAGCTATTTCGTCAAGGAGTTCATGCTGCAGGAATGACCTTACATTCCTCTCTGCGTATCATCATCAACAATTTTAACCCTATAGAAATAATGAAAGCAACGATATGAAAACAGCTATCCTTTTAGTAACAGGCAACAGCCTCAGCCTGGCCGAGACACTGCACCAAGAAATGAACGACTCCGAAATATTCACACTCGAACATTTTCCCGGTTGCACTTATATCTCATCCCTTTCCGATTTCATAGAAGAGAATTTCGACGAATATGATGCATTCATCTTCATTTGTGCCATGGGCATTTGTGTCCGCACCATTGCCCCCCATGTAAAAGATAAGCACACCGACCCAGCCGTGATCTGCGTGGACAGTATGGGGCGCAATGCCATATCCGTATTGTCCGGTCACATCGGGCAAGCCAATAAAATCACCCAAGATGTCGCCCACATTTTAGGGGCGAATCCCGTCATCAGTACCTTGAGCGACAATAGCGGATTATGGGCTCTTGACACCCTCGGACAAGAGTTCGGTTGGGAGGTTTTGGTAGGTATGTCGCACGCATACTATAAAAATATAGAACTCCTCGACGACGAAGAAGAAAGCGATGAGGGGGAAGATTACAATGAAGAAGAAGAGTACGGCGAAGATGAGAATGAAGAGTACGACGAGGATGAGGATGAAGAGTACGATGAGGATGAAGAGTACGACGAGGACGAGGATGAAGAGTACGATGAAGATGAGGATGAAATTGAGGATGATAACAGTATCATACTTCAAATGAGGGACGGTACCAATTACAACGAGAGAACCAAGGAATTCAACGTCATCATTAACCTCTTCGTCAACAAATACCGTACCGCCCTGTTACTCGAAATCCGCGATGAAGGTACTGACTACCTGGAACGTACTCGACCCCAACACGTCGACGTCTATTACCATCGTAGCGACATGGATCTCAGCCAGTACAAACTGCTGATTATCGTCAGTCCCTTTATGTTCTTCGACCCCGCAATAGCCCACATACAGTATATTCCTAAAATATTGCATGTCGGCCTCGGACTCGCACTCGATCCCCCCGAATTCGAAGAACTATTCGTCAATCTCGTTGTAGGCGCACCCGGTAAAAACATCTGCGGGCAAGCCATCAAAGAAGTAGCCACCATCGATGTGAAACGCAACGTAGAAGTGATAAAAAAATTACAGAAACTGGTCGACGTCCGCTTCTATACGGCCGAAGAACTGAGCCAGGTAGAAGTTCCCAATCCCAGCACCACCGTACAAAAGTACATGGGCACGCCCAGTGTATGCGAAGCAGCGGCCATACTCTCATCGCATCACGGTGTGCTATATGCCGAGAAATTCAAAGGCCTCAGCAATAAATCCACCTTCGCCATCGCCATCGAGAACGGATACCTGCGTCAAGGGCACATCGAAATCGTCGGTGCCGGTCCGGGTAATCCCGACCTTATCTCCGTACGTGGAAGGCAAATGCTGGAGAAGGCAGATCTTATCCTCTACGCCGGCAGTCTCGTCCCCCGCGAACTGACATTCTGTGCCAAACCGGGTGCTACCGTCCGCAACTCAGCCTCTATGGACTTGGAAGAACAGTTTGCACTGATGAAGAAATTCTATGATGAAGACAAATTCATCGTCCGCCTGCATACGGGCGATCCCTGCATCTACGGTGCCATTCAGGAACAGATGAACTATTTCGACCAGCATCACATGAGTTATCACATCACACCGGGCATTTCTTCCTTCCAGGCTGCTGCCGCTGCGCTGAAGTCTCAGTTTACCATTCCTGAGAAAGTGCAGAGTATCATCCTTACCCGCGGCGAAGGACGCACCCCCATGCCGGAACGCGAACAACTCCACCTGCTGGCACGCTCGCAAAGCACCATGTGTATCTTCCTCAGCACCGGCATTGCCGAACAGGTGCAGGAAGAGCTCTTACAGGAATATCCCGAAACCACCCCTGTTGCCGTTTGCTACCACCTTACCTGGAAAGACGAGCGCATCTATCGTGGAGAGTTGAAGAACCTTGCAAAGATTGTGAAAGAGAACAACCTAACGCTCACCACCATGATTGTCGTAGGTGAAGCCATCGACAACCGCGAAGGCCTTTCCCGGCTCTACGCCCATGAGTTCAAACATCTCTTCCGTAAATAAGAAGGGAGTGATAAGGTGATAGGGTGATAAAGTATCTGTATTATATATCACGGAGTGTTATCACTTTATCACCCTATCACTTTTTGTTCAACTAAAACCTAAAAGTAATGATATTAATATTAGGTGGAACCACCGAAGGACGCATCGCTGCCCGTACCCTTGAAGAAGCCGGAAAACCATTCTACTACTCTACCAAAGGAGACGAGCAGGAAGTAACTATGCACCACGGTATCCGCCTGCATGGTGCCATGGATAAACTGGACTTGGAGCGCTGTTGCCGGGAACATAACATTCAATTACTGGTAGATGCCGCCCACCCCTTTGCCATACAACTACACCAGACCGTAGAGAAAGTAGCCCATACCCTGAACCTGCTTGTCATCCGATTCGAACGTATTTATCCGCCACGCGATGAAGAGCACATCACCTGGTGCGATGATTTTGAAGATGCCATCCGGCAAATCAGGAAAGAAGATATCTTCACCCTCCTGGCACTGACAGGGGTACAAAGCATTGCCAAGCTAAAGCCCCTCTGGCAGGAAAGTGCCTGTTGCTACTTTCGTATCCTTAACCGTGAGAGCTCCCGCCGCCTGGCCGAACGTGAAGGTTTTCCCAAAAAATATCTGCATTACTACCATGCAGGCGAAGACGAACGCATCCTGTTACAGCGACTTCACCCCGAAGCCATATTGATAAAGGAAAGCGGACTTTCCGGAGGATTCAATGAAAAAGTGGAAGCTGCCCTTCAGGAAGGTATCCGCATTTTTGCAATCCGTCGTCCGCCAATGCCCGGAAGTTTTATGATAGTGAACGGTGAACATGGCCTACGCCGGATGATTGAAAAGCATCTGCCCGATTTTTACCCTTTGCGTAGTGGTCTGACTACGGGTACCTGTGCAGCCGCGGCCGCTGTAGCTGCAACCTGGGATATTTTCAATATTCAACGCCAGCCCCGACCCGAAGAATTCCCTGTTATTCTCCCTAACGGAGAAAGCATTTATGTTCCCGTCGAAGAGCAAGAACTCTACCCGCATCCCAGCTGTGTAAACGATGACTGGATGCTGGAGGCAGATGCCACTGTCATCAAAGATGCAGGTGATGACCCCGATGTAACCAATGGCATGCAAATCAAGGCCAATGTTGCCGTGCCTTTCCGTTTTGACGATCCAACACCCGCAGAACTTGGTGCTGATGATTATACCGTTATTGTCTGTGGAGGCGAAGGTGTAGGCATTGTTACCCTATCGGGTTTAGGACTGGAAGTGGGAGGACCTGCCATCAACGTTACTCCCCGCAAAATGATTGAAAACAATGTAAAGGCATGCCTTCAACGACTTGGCATTTCCAAACAACCCAATCCTTTTGCCGTCACTATTTCCGTGCCGGGTGGCGAAGAGATAGCCCGGCGGACTTTTAATCCCCGTCTGGGTATAGAGGGTGGTATTTCTATCATCGGAACTTCGGGTATCGTGAAACCTTTTTCTTCCGAAGCATTTATAGATTCCATCCGCAAATCTATGGAAGTAGGTCGAGCAACAGGAAGCCCGCGCATCGTCCTTAATTCCGGTGCAAAGAGTGAAAAGTATGTCCGAGGGTATTATCCCGAACTGCCTGTACAGGCATTTATTCATTACGGAAACTTCATTGGAGATACGATAAAGATTGCCGCAGATTTGGAAATCAAAGCGGTGACTTTGGGTATCATGATAGGAAAAGCCGTGAAGTTGGCAGAAGGCAATCTGGATACGCACAGCAAACAGGTGACGATGAATAAGGATTTCCTACGTGAAGTAGCACTTTCTACCGGATGCGGCGGGGAAACACTTGCTGTTATCGAAAAGATAACATTAGCCCGTGAGTTATGGACATTGCTCTCTGCTGAAGATTTGCAAGCTTTTTGTTCCCGTTTACTCGAACTGTGTCATCAATATTGTGACCCGTTGCTACCTGAAGGAGAGCTAACGATTCTGCTCATCAGCGAAGAAGGGAAAATAATTACATAGAATAAAAAAACAAGTTTTACATGTAGTCTATCAGACTGAAAGTCCTACGCTATATAATAAAAGCCCTTCAGGTTATATGCGAAACTTAAATTAAAAACCTCAAATATGAAACACCCTCAAATAATCCTCGTCACCGGTGCTTCTTCCGGTTTTGGAAGAGTCATTGCTACGCAGTTGGCTGCACAAGGACATATCGTTTATGGCTCCAGTCGGAAAGCAGTATCCGATAATCCCGGCTTCACAATGTTGCAATTGGATATTACTGATCCTGCATCAGTATCCAATGCCATATCGACAATTCTGAAAGAGCAAGGTAGCATTGATGTACTTGTCAACAATGCCGGGATGGGTATCAGCGGAGCTATCGAACTCACTACCGAGGAAGAGATACAGCGCCAGATGAATACGAATTTCACGGGTGCCGTCCGTATGTGTGCAGCAGTACTGCCTTTCATGCGCGAAGCCGGACACGGACGAATCATAAATATCAGTTCCATTGCAGGCGTCCTTGCCGTTCCCTTTCAGGCTTTCTACAGTGCATCAAAGTTTGCGATTGAAGGATATAGTGAAGCACTTTACCAGGAAGTAAAACCACTGGGTATACAAGTTTGCGTAGTCGAACCGGGAGATTTCCAAACTGGTTTCACAGCGCAGCGGCAAGTGAGCCAGACCACTCTCTCCCATCCACAATACGAAGAGAGTTTTGCAAAAGCCATGCAAAATGTAGAGTTGTCTGAAAACAATGGTTGCCGACCGGAAAAGTTAGGCAAAGCAATCTGCAAACTGGTAAATAGCCGCCGCCCTACTTTCCGCACAAAGGTCGGTCCGTGGGAGCAAGTATTCTTTGCCCGCATCAAACCTATGCTGCCGTTTAGTCTGGTAGATTGGCTGATCAGGAAATTCTATTAATTAGCTGTGTAGCTCATCCCCTTTGGGCAAAACTTTATAGAATAGCATTTTGTGTGTTCTTTCCAAAACACTACCTTTGTGGCATACCCATTCAAAAAGGAGGATGTATGACAACTTTTGAATTAAAACGTAGTATTTTACAAGATATCAACGCATTGATGGATGATGAAGCGGCGATGCGCCGTATAAGTCGTTATATACGTCGTTTGCGTAATTCTACATCAACAAAAGATGTAGCACATGAAGACATGATTCCGTATACAATGAATGAATTACATGAGCGAATTGATAAAGCAGAAAAAGCGATCATCGAAGGAAATGTAATTGATTCTGAAACAGAAGATGCCCAATTAGCAGATTTCATGCGCACACTATGAAAATAAAGACTTATCCTGAAACTACTCAGGAGCTACGCAAGATTGCCGCTTTTTGTAAACAGCAATGGGGCATTGAGATTGCACACAGGTTGATTGAAACCTATCAGAGAAACAAAAAACGTCTTTCTTCCAATCCTTATATGGCTCCAATAGAGCCTTTATTAGTAAATCGGGAGTATGTTTACCGAGGATTACTCATTCATAAATATTGTAAGGTAATATATCGCATAGATGAAACTGCGGGCATAATTTATATCGTAGATGTATGGGATACCCGTCGTGAGCCCCACGAAATATAGCACAACCACTCGTAACCCGTAGCTTGTAGCTCGTAGCTTATAATATTCCCCCAACAGGAATTGTATGTAATCATATAATTTATATCTTTGCGAGCAAATAAACATCAACCCCTTACAAGGTTCAAGTAATGAAACAGACTATTCTCACTATTTTCTTTGCAATCATAGCATTGGGAGCAAGTGCCCAATCCCCTATCTCCTTTCAGGTAAAAGCCGGAGTCGGTACCTCCAACTTCTATGGAGAAAATGTAGAAAGTGATACACGTATCGCCTACAAAGTAGGTGTCGGCATGAACTATGAGCTCAACCGCACATGGGTGTTTCAACCATCACTGAACTTCGTATCGATAGGTGCCCGTGAAGAAGTGGAATACGTAGGCAAAGTGAATATGAACGAGTTGTATATCCAGCTCCCCATCATGATGGCCGCCCGCCTCAACCTTGGAAAGAATTACAGTGCTTCCTTGAGTGCCGGCCCGTATATTGCCTATGGCGTAGGCGGAAAGACATCCGGCGAGATGGAGGAATATGATTACAGTAGTGAATACAATCCTAACAGAAGCTACAGATTCCGTATAGATACTTTCGGTAACCGGATAGATGACAAAATGGGAAACAAACGCTTTGACGCCGGCCTTATGTTCGGCCTCAACATCGAATATCACAAATTCATATTCGGAGCAGAGCTTCAATTAGGAATGATCAAGGTAAACGACCAGCTGGATAATCTATTGCAATCATCCGGCATTGAGAAATTCTCTCCCAAGAATCTCGCTTCGTTCTTCACCGTAGGATACCGTTTCTGATTTACAACTGCTCCGCCTGCTTTCGTTTCATTTCATTCAGTACACTGCATGTCAACGGTATGGCAAGAATGAACGTAAGAAGGTCAGCAACAGCCTGACACATTTCCACACCCTGCAAACCCAGATAATGAGGCAGGATAAAAATCAGCGGAATAAAGAACAATCCTTGGCGGGCAGAAGAAATAATGGTAGCCTTTACCGGTTTACGAATCGTCTGCAACATCATATTACTCATCACAATCCATGAACCCAACGGAAAAGTAATGAACTGCCAACGCAAGGCAGCAGCACCTACTGCAATTACATCCGGGTCTCCCTTACGGAACAGAGAAACAATCTCTTCTGCAAATCCCATGCCTGCCAGCGCACACACCAGTAAGAAAATGAATCCCACCTTTACACAAAACCAGAATCCCTGACGAACACGCGCATACAATCCTGCACCATAATTGAAACCGCATACCGGCTGAAAACCTTGCCCAAAACCTATCAGAAATGCATTAATGAACATTGCGATACGGGTAACAATAGACATGCCCGCAATAGCCGCATCTCCATAAGCCCCGGCAGCCACATTCAGCAAAATAGTAGCTACACTCGCCAGCCCCTGACGGGCAAGCGAAGGAGTACCACCACCGATAATTTCCTTTATGAAAGCCAGTGAGGGCGTGAAGTTCTTGAAACGGATACGGATATTGCCTCCCTTTCTACCCATATACAACAACAGGGAGAAGCTACATATCTGACTGATGACTGTAGCCAGCGCAGCACCCGATATCCCCATATCAAAAACAAAAATCAAGATAGGGTCCAGTATCACATTAATCACCGCACCCGATACGATTCCTACCATCGCATACGCTGCATTTCCTTGGAAACGAATCTGATTGTTCAGTACTAACGAAGCAGTCATGAAAGGGGCACCCAGCAATATGATGCCTAGGTATTTCTCCGTATAAGGCAGGATAGTAGGTGTAGAACCCAATGCTAACGACAACGGGGTAAGGAAGATAAGTCCCACTACTGCCAGAAATATACCCATAAACAATGCCCAGAAGAAACCGGTAGCCGCCATCTTCTCTGCATTCCCAGTCTCCTGCGCACCGAGTTTCCGCGAAATATAGTTCCCCGAACCATGTCCGAAGAAAAAGCCCACCGCCTGAATAATGGACATGACCGAGAACACAATACCTACAGCCGCCGTCGACTGAGTATTGATCTTCCCCACAAAGTACGTATCCGCCATATTATAGAATGACGTAACCAACATACTGATAATCGTAGGTACAGCCAATGATACTATCAGACGAGGCACCGGGGTGGTAGTCAGATAGAGATAATTATCTTTTGTCGAATGTCTCATAGAATTTTCACAATCTCTGCAAGCAGTTCACCAATGGTTTGCACAGTCACCGCTTCGCCGTTTACCGGGTGTAGTACAAAAGTACCGTCCCCTTTCAAATCTCCCGTTTCAATATAAACGTCCGACTCCACGTTTCGGTTTGCCAGAATACCATTTCTTTGCAAAGCTTTCCGCACCATAGCGTATTTTTGTCCGTGCCCGACAATACGGATATGGGAAGTATACTCATTGTTCACCCGGAATAATCCTGTCTCCAGATCAAACACCATTCCTTTACGGGCAAAGAAACCACTGAGGGTTCCATCCAGTGAAAGGTCTTCGGGAGTTCCGATAGTCACCCCGTTCACCTTATCCATCAACCAGATTTTATCCGCAATCTGCAAGGCAAGTTCCAGGTCATGTGTAGACAGGAAAATAGTCTTATCCGTCTGCCGGCTCAGCTGATGGAGCAATTGCATCATTTCCACTTTACTCGGGAAATCAAGAAAGGCAGTGGGCTCATCCAGGAAAATCACCGGAGTTTCCTGAGCCAGTGCCTTGGCAATCATCACTTTTTGTCGTTCACCATCACTCAGTGTATGTACCATGCGATGTGCCAAGTGAGATATTCCGACCAGGTTGATAGCATGATCCACTACCTCTTTATCTTCTTTGGAGAGTGTTCCCCAGAAACCGGTATATGGACTGCGTCCCAGACCGATAAGTTCCACAGAAGTCATATTGCGGATGTCGCACTTTTCAGTCAGGACTACACTGATCACTTTTGAAAGCTGTTTGTCCGTATAAGAGCCAATCTCTTTTCCCTGTATACGTATTTCACCGGATAACTTCGGTTGAAATGCAGAAAGTGTACGCAACAATGTAGACTTCCCCACCCCGTTGGCACCCAGCAGACAAGTCAACTCCCCGCTATTGATTCCGGCACAAATATCGCTTGCCACGACTTTCACATCTCCTTTACTAGGATAGCCAATGGATAGTTTCTCAATATGTATAGTTTCCTGTTTCAAGACCTCTTTATTTTCAATTCTCAATTATTCTTCCAGTTCCCCTTTACGCTTCCTGAAGAGCACAGATGCCACCACCGGAGCACCTACCAAAGCTGTCACCGAGTTCACCGGCAAAGCTCCTTCAAATCCCGGCATGCGGGCTATGAGGTTACACACCAACGCCAACGAAGCCCCTACCAACAAAGTGGCAGGCATCAGTATCCGATGGTCGGATGTATGAAATATAGCCCGGCAAAGATGGGGAACAGCCAGACCGATAAACATAATCGGACCGCAATATGCCGTCACAATCGCTACCAGTACACCTGAACAGGAGATCACTAACAGGGTTCAGCCCCAGATTCCGGGCATATCCATCGCCCAGCAGCAACAAATTCATCGTCTTTATCAGCAGAAACGAGAGTGGCAACAAGACCACCATGATACAGACAAACAGTATCATCTGATCCCCCGACACACGGGCAAAACTACCCAGTCCCCAAATGACGTATGCACGAATATCTTCCTCCACACTGAAATATTTCAATACGCCGATAATGGCACTTGCCACATAACCGATCATCACACCGATAATCAGCAGCGTCACATTTCCCTTTACTTTCTGTGAAACGTATACGATAAGCGCCATCACGGACAGTGCTCCGATAATCGCTGCAATGGACAACGCCACTTCTCCCATATATCCGAGCTTGCTCAATGCCACACCGCCCATCGCTCCCGATAGCAATACCACACAGGCTACTCCCAGGCTGGCACCCGAACTGATACCCAACACTGACGGTCCTGCCAGCGGATTCCGGAAAACCGTCTGCATCTGCAAACCACTCACCGATAGCCCCGCTCCCGCCACCAATGCCGTCAATGCCTGCGGCACACGGGATTTCCAAATGATATTCTGCCAGATAATGGACTCATCTGTATTCCCCAATAAGATGTTCCAGACGGAACGAAAAGGAATATGGACAGAGCCTAACAGCAGGTTCAGTAAGAAAAACAGGAATATAGATGCCAGTATCACCAACATCAGGAGCAGTGTCGGCCTTTTCATTGCAAACGTGCGTAGTATTTCGGTTGGTAATCAGGTAATAAATTGGGGTGGAACGCATGGATCAGATCTTCCAGCACTATTTCCGGTTCCATCGGCATACTTTCGTAGAAAGGTTGCTCGCGCATATTGCAATAAATAACGCCTTTGTCACGGAATGCACGGAAGTCGGCATAACGGAGATCAAGGGATTTCAAAGCGTCATAAGAGAATGTGCCGTCGTAACTATTCACAATACGCCAGTAATCGGCACTCTCCGCTTGGCTGTATACTGTTTCAAAATCTAGTGTAACGCCACCGGAACGGGGATCGTCTTTCAAGAAGTAATCGGCTCCCGCATCACGGAACAGTTCGGCCAGGAAGCTCTTACCGCCTACTGCATACCAGTTTCCTCCACGTATTTCACCGCTGAATACTACCGGACGCTTCTTTACATCAGCAGCCAGTTGTTTCAGATCGTTATAATGCTTTTCTATTGCAGCAAATTTTTCATTTGCCTCCTTTTCCTGTCCAATAAACAAGCCGATGAATTTAATCCATTCCGCCTGTCCCAGCGGAGTCATTTCCTTATATCCCAGGTGCGGAACCAAAAGTATTCCGATTTCACGCATCGTATCATATCCGCCACGCTTGAAAGGGGAGATAAAAATGACATCCGGATTCACACTCATGATCACTTCATTATCAAAATTACCTTCAATTCCTATTTTGGCAGTCTTACCCGACTTCAGGCGCTCATTCATTTCTTTGTTGAACAAGTGGCGTGTACTGGTTATACCCACCACCTTATCGCAAGCTTCCAGTTTGATGAAATTGGATAATTGTAAAGAAGTCATGCAAATGACACTGCGTACCGGTGTTTCGATCACCGTATAATCAGAAGGAATCCTTTCGGGTTTCGTCCCCCGGGGCACCAATGCATAATGGAAAGTATTACTACTTTCATTTTGAGGATCACGCAAGTCCACCAAGCGGACATGATTGGGGAGATATTTCACTTCAAACCCTTGGGCATAAACCGGATAAATAGAGTCTGTGGCTGATACGGAGGCTGTGATAGCCTGTAAATCAATAGAGTTTTGTTTGTTTTTCGGGCCACAAGCCACACATAAAATACTTAAAAGGGAGACAGTTATTGCAGTAGTTCGTTTCATGACAATAAAAAGGTATAGAATTCGAGCACAATATTCGTCATTTTTGGGGAGATACGCAAATACCCGTCCTGTAATTTAACCGAATTTGTGCCCGAACACCTCTTATATAAGAATGTCTAAAAATTCATCAGATCATTCAATGCTTCGCTCATACTTGGATGTGTAAATATATAATCACGCAAGAAAGTATATTCCTGTCCCGTTTTCATTACAATAGATACGATATTAATGATCTCACTTGTTTCCGGTCCGAACAGGGAACAGCCCAGAATCTTATTTGTATCGGCATCCACTACTACCTTAAACAATCCGTCAGTCTCACCTAAAGTACGTGCCCGCGGAATGGCTGCTACGGGAAGTGTATTCACCTTTATGTTCAGTCCTTTCTTACGGGCTTCCGTCTCACTCAGCCCCACACGTGCCAAAGGAGGGTCCATAAATACCGAATAACTCACAGGCTCACGGTCGTCCGTACGCCGTTCTCCTGCACCAAACAAATCCTCACGGATAATGCGGTAATCGTCCAATGAAATATAGGTGAATTGTAATCCGCCTTTTACGTCGCCAATGGCACGGATGGCCGGATTAGTAGTACGCAACCATTCATCTACAATAATGGCTCCCCGTTCATTCACTTTCACGCCGGCAACTTCCAGGTTCAGTCCCGAGATGTTCGGACGACGCCCTGTTGCCAATAAGATAGCATCTCCTTCCAGGTGATGGATTTCATGAGTTACAGCATCCTCATAAATCACTGTTGCACCGTCCACGGATTGTACCTTTGCGTTGAGATGGAATACAATACCTTTCTTTTCCAATACGGTCTGTACGCTGGCGGCAATATCCCTGTCTTCGCGCTCAATCAGTTCGGGATACCCTTCGAGTACCGTCACCTTCGAACCGAAAGAAGCATACATGGAAGCAAATTCCAAGCCGATATAACCTCCACCCACGATTACCAGCCGTTCGGGAAGTTCTTCCAGTTCCATGATGGAAGTGCTGGTGTATACGCGGGGATTCTCTTTTATTCCATCAATAGGTGGTACAATGGTTTCCGCACCGGTATTTATAAAGATCTGAGAAGACTGCAATTCAATTACTTCTGTCTCCGCCCGCACTTCTACCACATCAGGACCAGCAAACGATCCGACACCTGTATACACCGTCACATTAGGATTATCAGCCAGATTATGATAGTTCTTATTCCGCAGGAAGGAAGTCACCTCTTCTTTACGACCAATGGCCTGACGATAATAATCCTTCTTCTCTTCCCACGTAGCCTTTACCGGAGTTTCCTTAGCCAGATGTACCAACGTCTTTGTAGGAATACAGCCGATATTGATACACGTGCCTCCATACATACGATCTGAACGTTCTACTATGGCAACCGTCTTCTGACGTTTTGCAAATTCGGCAGCCAAGGTCTTCCCACCCTTGCCGAAACCAATGATAATGGCATCATACTTTTTCATATCTTTATTTTTTTAAATGTTCCAGTACACTCTTCGCACTGTCTGCTAATATAACAATTGCACCGGCCAAAATGGCTGTATCTTTTATAACTAATCTTCCTGCACCGGTCAATAAAGGGAAACCAAACTCTCCACTGCCCAGGTTGGGCACCCATACTTCGGGTGTGGTGACAAGGAAAGAAAGCGTTCCGAGAGTCATGATAATAGCAAGTCCCGCACCTACCAGTCCTACTTTCGGCCAAAATATGCCGAGGAATGTAAGGATACCGATGCTCATAATAAGAATACCCAATCCGTGAGAAAAAACATACGTATTATTCTCCTTGTGCCACTCATGCTTCGCGGCATCAAATTCTCCTTCTTTCAGCTTATACTCTTTATAGTCGGGAGCATCGTGTGTATAGAAGAAGCTCATGAAAGGGCTGTTTGCCACAAAAGGTACGATGCCTTCCGCTTCATAATTCCAGAACTTCAATCCGCCGATCCAAACGAAAATAACCAGAATTGCCACACGGATAAGATTGATACCTAACTTTTGAGTAGATGCAGCCAGTGTCAGGGCTGCTACGAACATAGATTTTAATTTTGTTTCCATACGATTATTGCATTAATGAATTGTTTTGTTTTTCTGATGCAAAAATCGGGGTTTATGTCGGGGTGTGAAATGGCAATTCCACCGTATCAGTTGGCAATATTTCCCGTTGTGTTCGATTTACGGAAATCAGATACACTTTCACCGGTCATTTTCTTGAAAAAACGGCTGAAAGTGGACAAATCTTCAAAGCCCAGCAGTTCGCTGATTTCCTTGGCACTTTTAGGGGTATAGAACAGTAATCTCTTGGCCTCCGACTCTATCCGTTCATGGATAATACGCAGCGGGGAAGGTACTCCGCAGGAGGCAAACAGATTGGAGAGTGTCTTTGGGGAACGGAATAACAGGTCGGCATAATCCTGTACCTGTTTCTTTTCGCGGAAGTGCTGGTCAACCAGAATATAAAAACGGCGGACGATATCAAAGGCTTTTTCCTGTTCCGGCGTGACGCCACACTTTTCACGGGCAATGCGGGTACAGGTGATGATAAAACGTTTGAGAATGATACGTAGCATTTCCTCTTGCAGATTATCGCGAACGGCGGACTCCTGCCGGAAGATACGAATAATGTCATTCAGGTTGGCGGATTGTTCCGGCGAAAGTTTCAGTTTCATCACTTGGGAAGAACCATGAAAAAGGAAACCGTTACAGGATACTTCGTCATCATGACCGAATATACAGTAGAAATTGCTGTTGAACAGAAAAGTGAGGTACTCTCCCTCCACCGATTTAATTTCAATATGTTGCAAAGGAGTAAGACTTATGATTTCGTCCTGTTCCAACTGTATGGGAATATGGTCTATCTCCAGAGTCAAGTTTCCACTCCGCACCCAAATGAACTTATATAAAGTAGTATCCTGTTGCAGTGCTTTATTCTCGTGGAAACAAAAGGTCATTGCCAAGTTCCCGTTCAGGCGGGTATTTAATTGATAATCTATCATGATGTTAAAAAGTTAGAGTTCTTTGTCGTATGCCGAAATACAAATATACGCTATTCCGGAAGCTAATGCAAATAAAAGAAGCAATCTATTTCATCATCTCCGCTTTTCGTAATGCCCTACCCCATGTAAGGTCATATTTCGTTATAACTATATTTTAGTTTATGAGTAGAATATACAATCCAGTCCCTAATAAAATAGAGCAAGCCATATTCTTAAAAAGCATTTGAATAACGACTACACAGATACCCGATAGTATTTCCGGAGTGCCGTATGAAGGTGATAGAAAATCTATATCTTTATAGCAATAAACTACCAACATACCGAATATAACCGGAGGTAGTACTCTACCTAAATAGTTTACATATTGGGGAGTATGCGCCGAAGACCTGAAAACCCAGAAAGGAATCCAACGGGTAAAAATCACAACAAAATCAACTACCCCATTAATAACGACAAACAGCGTTTTTAAAGAATAACAGAAACGTTTTTAAAGAATGTACCCAACGTTTATTAAAAACGTAAAAGGGGTACTTAAAAGCAAAAAGTGATAAATACAAACAAAAAAGGCGATAATCCTTATGAGGAAGTATCGCCTTTATCGTTTTTCGTATGTTATTATTCCAAGAACGGATATCCCCAATTCTCAACAATAAAATTATATTACTAAAAACAAGAAAACCGGCAGTAATAATACATATCCGCCAAAGTCCGGAAAAGAAAGATTAGATTTTGTCATTTGCTAAGTTTTTTAGGTTTACTATTAAAGTTATGTTCTCTTCAAAGCCCTACAAATATACTACATCAGGAAGGCGAAGTCAAGTCTTTCAGCCGTTTTTTCCAACTGTTTTCAGACTTTACATACTAACCTTTTCTCGTACAGATCTTTGCTTCATTGAACGGCAGACAAGTATATTGATAGCATCAAGTTGGCAAGCAAGCTATTGTTGCATTCGGTTCATTAAAAAGTACCGTTGCACCAGAGCGTTTGACTTTAGTAAGCAAGAAAAGGTAGATAAACAAGAAATCGGGTTTTATTTTGTTTTATATTCAGAAAATCCCCAATTTTGCACTTCCCATAAAAGTTATTATGAGGGTGCTTATCACTAAACACTAACCATTAATCACTAACAAAATGTCCAACCCCGTCATATTCGTATCCCTCGGTCCCGGAGAACCGGACCTTATCACCCTGAAAGGCTTGAAAGCCCTGCAAAATGCCGATTGTATCTTTTGTCCTGAAACTCGCACCATAAGCGGACAGATATTCTCGCGGGCTGCCGGCATACTGCACGCGCTGGATATTCCGGATACCACCCTCTCCCGCTTTGCATTGCCTATGAGTAAGAACCGGGAACAGGCTTTCGCAGCTTACGATAAAGTGTATAGCGAAGCTTCCCTTCTTCACAAAGAAAATAAAAAAGTCTGTATCGTTGCCGAAGGAGACGCAGGTTTCTATTCTTCCATACACTATATCTTTGAAAAACTACAAGCCGACAATATTCCTGTGCAACACATTGCCGGTATCCCCGCCTTCATTGCAGCAGGTGCCTGTGCAGGACTTCATATTGCCAGCCAAGAGGAACGCCTGACCGTCATTCCCGGTATCATTACCGCCGAAGAAATAGAGAAATATATGGAGGAAAAGACTACCATTGTCATCATGAAACTTTCTCAATGTACCGAAGAAGTTCACCGTTGCATCCATCTCCATCCCGAATATAACTATCATTATTTCGAGAATATAGGCATGGAAAAAGAGAAATACCTGCATGATACAGAGCTGATTTCGGCACTCTCTTTCCCTTATTTTTCACTATTAATCATACGCCACAGCACCTTCTGAGGCGCATTTAATACTATTTCGCACATCATTGGATTAATTTTCACAAAAATGCCTTACCTTTGCCCACTGTGTAATACAAAAGATTTATAGACATGAAAAGACTTACATTGTATATGTTTATGCTCGTACTGAGCATTGGTTACGTTTCGGCACAGGGGAAAGCTGATATTAAGTTTGATAAAACCTCACATAACTTCGGTACGTTTTCTGAAAATGATCCGGTAGTAAGTTGTGTATTCACATTCACCAATGTGGGCGATGCTCCGCTGGTTATACATCAAGCCGTAGCTTCCTGTGGATGTACAGTTCCCGAATATACCCAGGAACCCGTATTGCCGGGCAAAACCGGAACCGTTAAGATTACTTACAACGGAACAGGCAAGTATCCGGGACACTTCAAAAAGTCCATCACTTTGCGCACGAATGCCAAAACAGAAATGATGCGACTCTTTGTAGAAGGAGATATGACACCGAAAGATGCAAAATAAGCATCTTTATATATAAGAATAAAGGAGAATTTTTCAATTCTCCTTTTTTTTTGCTTTCTTTGAAGCTGATTTGGATAAAATAAACAATTAATTGACGACATAATAACTATAAAACATAAAAGCAATTAAGAAACTATGAAACAAGAAGAAGAGAAATTGACCGGTCTACCGGAAAATGCATTCCGTGAACTGAAACCGGGCGAAGTCTACAACCCGTTGATGAGCCCTGACAAGAAGTACCCGGAAATTAACCTTTGGTCTGTATTATGGGGTATCGCTATGGCTATCCTCTTTTCGGCTG
>ERZ779892.1306-NODE-1306-length-23220-cov-3.529290_pt1 | contig 23220 bp, 17 predicted proteins | sample MGYA00511552_ERZ779892 | MGnify/ENA primary metagenome ERZ779892 (study PRJEB29588, sample SAMEA2154561) | human gut metagenome | biome: human gut; feature: human-associated habitat; material: faeces | place: Denmark | collected 2008/2010 ... | reverse complement strand
GTCTGGATCTTCCTGGTATGTGGTGGATGGCAGCAGCACGCCGACGGTGAAGCAGTACATACCGCCGAGCATCGGCTCTCCCCTGCCCTCGTGGGCCCCGACCAGCAGGAGAACCAGACCGGTGAGCGCGAGGATCAGGCCCGTGACGCGGATGATTCTGTCGCGCATGCCTATTCCTCGAATTGGGCGATGAATTCCTCCATCGCCTTGCGGGTGACACGTCGCCAGCTTCTGGTTCCCCGTCGGCTTGGCGGACGGAATGTGGTGAGAGTGCCGTTGTTCGCGGCGATGAGCAGTGCGTGATAGTCGATGTTCCACACCTTCGCGGCCGAGTTCAGCGTCCAGGATTCACGTTCGTTGAGCGGTGTCGCCGTATTGGTCGGCGAGCGCCTTGCGAGTCTGTTTCGTGGTTTCGGCGCGCACTCCCTGCTCGTTGAGTCTGGTCATGAGGGCCACGTGTTCGAGGATCTTGGTTTCGTTCATTGCTGGTCCTCGCTTTCGGTGAGGTATGGTTCAAGTTTTTCCATCGCCCACGGGAGTGCGAGCAGTACGCCACTGGCGACGTAGACGGCGAGCGCGATGGTGTTGCCGATCGGGTGGGAGCAGCCTTCGTGGGTGAGCAGCCATGCGAGGGCGAGCAGCATGATGACGGCGAGCGTGATGGTTTCACCGTTATGCTTTTGCTTTCGGGTTCGCATCGATGGTCACCCCCTTGGGCAGATAGTCGGCGAGTGTGATGGATGGCAGGAATCCCGCGTCCGTTTTGGCGTCCATCAGGAGCGCTTTGCCGATCTGGTCGGCGGCGGCGCTGCTCATGCTTCGGACGAAGTCAGGTATGTCTTCGGCCAGTTGAAGGCTCAGAAGGCTGCTGCCCTGTTCTCCGGCACCGTCGAGGGTGACTCGCGCGATCGGCGCGGTCATGCCCCCGATGCTTACGGTGAAGTCGAAGATGATAGGTTGGCCACTCATCACGCCACCTCCTTGGATGCTGTCACCGTAGAATCGTGCCTATGGGTGGTCTGGTTTCCTTCTTGCAGTGGGTTTGGTCGGGTATCGGTGGTTTGGGTGGATTTGTCGGTCTGCTTGGCGGCGGTTGCGGCGTCTTCGCCTTGTTCCAGACGGGCAAGTCGAATCTGCTCGCGAAGAAGGCGAACCGTATTGCGCAGGAAGCCAACAGGATCGCCGCTGACGCGAAGGGGGTCGCCGAGGAGGCCAACCGTCTTGCCGGCAAGGCGAACGAGATAAGCGCAGACGCGAATGCGATCAGCCAGAGGGCGTTGAGCGTTACCGCGGATCAGACGGTCTACAAATGGCGGGGTGAATTCGATGGCGAATCGTCGACCGTCTTCCTGCTCAACGACTGCCCCCACGAAGCATCTGACGTTCACGTGTTCGTCCGTCACGAAGACCAGACCATCATGGACAGGATCGTCGATAAAGTACCCGCGTTCGGCGAGATCCCGCTCAAGGACGAGCTGTTCACGCAGAAGGTAGTCGAAGACCAGCGTTCCATCGACAGGCTCAACTCCAGTGCCGGGTTCGTCTACATCGGGGTCGGCGGGTATGACGTCACCGTCCATGTCGCCTACACCACTGAGCTCGGGAGCAGACGCAGCAATACGATCAAGCATCGCCTGACCGACGGCCAACGCCATTGAATCCTTGCTGGACATCATGCCACTCCTCCCAATGAGAGCAGGAAATTGAATACGAGGAACGTGATCACGACCATCACGATGACGAACACGATGGGGTGATCATCCAAGAGGCGCATGAACAGAAGGAAGACAGCCACTAATACGGCAACGATTGTCAAGGCCACGACGAACACGGATGCCGTGAACGGCAATGTTTCGATGTACTTCTCGACCATCACATCTTCTTGTGGTCTGGGGTATCCCTTCGCCGGGCTAGATTGGAAAGCGCCAACCAAGCAACCAGCCCAACGAAGGGAAGAATGAAATGGAGCCATTGGAAGAACGTTCGAGCAGTGAAACGGTCAGGGACGGGGAACGTCATACGCCATCGTGGTACGTTCACTTCAACGGACATCGGCTCGGGCCGGTCTCCGATGCGAAGTTCAAGAAGATGGCGGACACTCTCATGTCCATCGTCAGAGAGGGAAAGCACCACGGGCTCGCGTTCACTCTTCCTGAGGATGGCCGTGATGTCTGCTGCATCTGGACTCCCGGCGTCCCGATCAGCTTCAAAGAGGCTGACAGTGAATCTGAATGACATCACGCCATCTCGCTTTCGGCGAGCGCTGGAATGGTGTTTTCGGCGGTGTCGAGCTTCTCAGCCATGGCAATGATTGAGGACAGAGGACGATGCGTCACGCCCGCAATGCGGCGCAGCTCGTCAAAGTTAAAAACACCGACATTGATTTTGCGGTTTAACGTGTTCCGAGGAATTTCTGCCCGATCAGCGAGCATAACTTGTGTCATTCCTGACTCATTGAGGACCTGCTTTATTGCAATCCCTAAATGCCTGTTTTCAAGCAAATATTGTTTCATATGAGACATGATAAAACCAAGATTGCGCTCTTCAAAACACGGCGTGTCTCATATGAAACAAGAATGCTTCATATGTAAGTAAAATGTCTCACATGCCAACAGGAAAGAAGACCGCGACGATTGAATCAAAGGCGCTTTCAATCGCAATCAAGAGAGCTATGGCCGTACGTGATTTCAAGACACGATCACTGGCTATCGAATCGGGAGTGCCTTATGGCACCCTCCGACGCATCCTTGAGCTCAATACAGTCGCCGACTATGAACAACTCAGGAAGATTGCGGAAGCATTGCGCATGCCGCTCTCTTCCATCATCGCCGACGCCGAGCACCTTACAAAAGACGCAGGGGTCATCGAAGATTACCAAGCTACCGATAACCGAGAAACTTCGAGTGACCATGAGAACATCGACATCGACGCATTCGCGCCTCGTTTGTCTTTCTTCTGGGCCATCGGCATGAACCATTTCATGGAGATTGCCAAGATGCGTGCGGCACGTTTGCTGTGGGCCAAGATTGTGAAGGGCTTCGGCGCGAAAAACCCGAAATCCATGGCGTTGCGTACCCACTCGCAGACTTCCGGCTGGTCGCTTACGGAACAGGACCCGTTCAACAACGTGGGACGTACGTGTATTGAGGCCATGGCAGCCGTTTTGGGGCACACCCAATCGTTGCATACCAACTCACTGGACGAAGCCATCGCCCTGCCGACGGACTTCTCGGCCCGTATCGCGCGTAACACTCAGATATACATCCAGAACGAAACCCAAGTGTGCAAGCACATCGACCCGTGGGCCGGTTCTTACTATGTGGAAACCCTGACGAACGAACTCGTCCACAAGGCTTGGGAACACATTCAGGAAATCGAGAAACTGGGCGGTATGGCCAAAGCCATCGAAACCGGTCTGCCCAAGATGCGTATCGAAGAGGCCGCAGCCCGTACGCAGGCCCGTATCGACTCCGGCGCACAGACCATCGTGGGTGTGAACAAATACCGTTTGGACCATGAAGATCCTATCGACATCCTCGAAGTGGACAACACTGCCGTCCGCCTGCAACAGGAAGAAAACCTGAAGAAACTGAAAGCCGGACGGAACGAGGAAGAGGTGAAAAAGGCATTGGCCGCCATCACCGAATGCGTACGCGAGTTCAACGAAGGCAAGAAGAGCGAACACAACCTGCTCGACCTGGCCGTAAAGGCAGCCAGCGTACGTGCCACGTTAGGAGAGATTTCAGACGCTTGCGAGGCTATCGTAGGCCGATATAAAGCCGTAATCAGAACTATTTCACAAGTGTATTCATCAGAAAGTAAAGCAGACGCCGACTTCGCCGAAGCTTGCGAGTTGACGGAAGAGTTCGCCCGGCAGGAAGGCCGCCGGCCGCGTATCATGATTGCCAAGATGGGACAGGACGGCCACGACCGCGGGGCCAAGGTTTGTGCCACGGGTTATGCCGACTGCGGTTTCGATGTCGACATGGGACCGTTGTTCCAGACACCGGCCGAGGCTGCACGCCAAGCCGTAGAGAACGACGTGAACATCATGGGCGTAAGTTCGCTGGCAGCCGGACACAAAACCCTCATCCCGCAAGTCATCGAAGAGTTGAAGCGGTTGGGACGCGAGGACATCATGGTCATCGCAGGCGGTGTCATCCCGGCACAAGACTACGACTTCCTGTACAAAGCAGGAGTAGCGGCCATCTTCGGTCCCGGAACCTCCGTAGCCAAAGCAGCCTGTGAAATGATGAAAATCCTTTTGGACAAAGAATAAGGACCGGACAAGGTTCCTATCCCAAACTATCAAGTAGGAGGAAAGCAAGGTGAAGCTTTTCTCCTGCTTTCGTTTTCCCACCTTTTAAAAAGCCGGTCTGCCGGTTTCCTTTTCAGGAAACACAAAAACTATCTTCCCGGTTTTATACCTAATTTATCCTTATCTTTATAAATTTCTACGCGGTATCCCCTCTCCAACATATTCAACAACACTTCATAAAAAGCTTCTTTATACCCTTTCTGTTTCAGCTTTTCTCTCAACAGTGACAGTTCATGTCCCAAAACAAGGTTTCTTTGTTCCAGTCCTGAAAGCGGACGCTTCTTCCGAAGCATGAGGGCTGCCACATTTCCGTCTGCATCCCGCGCACCGTATTTCTCCAACCATCTGCTCACCGTGCTCTCCCCCTGTATCCCATACTTCCGTGAAATGGCATTCATACTGATGTGGGAAGTCTCCAGTTCTCGTACTACACGAAGTTTAAAGTCAAGCGTATAATCTTTCTGCGTACGCTTGACATGTTTTTCTTCAACATCCTCTTTTCCCATAAACTGCATTGAATAAAAAAAACCGCCATGAAAGGTCTCCCGACAAACACCCTCTTTTTACCGGGAACCAACCAACCTTTTCCTTTCACGGCGGTCGCAAAACATCCAAAAGTCAAATTATTCGGCTATGCAAATAGATACGCGGTTTTTTTCAACCTCTGTAAAAGGTTGTACGGTATCTCCTTTATGTTCCACTCGTATCCTGCCCGCATCTATCTTTTTGACCTGTAAGGCCTTCGACACGGCCTGAGCGCGTTTCAGCGAAAGTGCATCATTGATTTTAGGAGTGCCCGTAGCTTTGTCGGCATATCCGCAAATCACGACCTTCGCTTGCGGGTTGGCGGTGAGATAAGCGGCCAGACGTTCTATTTTAGCTTCCTCAGACGCACGGATTACGGCTGAATTAAGTTTAAAGAACACATTCTCCTGCAATTTTTCCACTTTGGCTTTCTCCACTACCGGTTCGGCCTTCTTCGGAGTCACCGGTTCGCGTTTTTCCGGTATCACGGGTGGAGCCACCGGCTCGGGAGCTTCTTCAACCACCTTCTTGTGTGTCTTGCCCAACTTGATGACCAAGCCTCCTAACGCGTTGAACACCCAGTCCGGATTGCCCGCCTTCTTGGAGTTGTACTTGTCGCCCAACACGTTGGCATTGACCTCAAGGTTAAAATAAACTCTCCCGCCCAAGCGAATGTTAGCTCCTATACCGCCGCGACCTACCGGATTGAACTGGCGGTCACGCCATAAATATTCCAACGTATGACCACCGTCATTGACGGCCACCGCTTCGTCGTTGCCGAACGCACCGTTCAGTCCTACCCCCAGGAACAAATAAGGATTCACCACCCGTTTATAATTATACTTGAAACAGTTGGCCAGGTCCACCACCACGTCGATGTCTCCTTGCAGGTAATTATACTTATATACTTGGAGAGGATTCACCCACACTCCTTTGGATTCATAACCGGACACACCGGCACGCAGTCCCCACACCGGGGTAAAATAGTAACTGCCATGCACCCCCACAGCCGGAGATACCAAGTCGCCAAACCCGGCCTCACCCAAGGTGTAAGCCGCACCGCCTTGCAGTTGCAGGCTACCATGCCGGTGGAACTGTATCTCTTCACCCTTGGACTGCGCAGATACCGCATGCGACATCAACAGGCATGCGCACACGAACATTAAATTCTTTTTCTTCATAGTCATTCTTTTTTTATATTAAACATCCTTCATCCGACTAACGGCCTAACGACTTGTCCCCATATTCCGTATTGGTCAGGCAAAGCACCCAATTACCAAGATAAAACACCGGTTTGAAGAATATTTTGGTCGTGACAGGAGGTATGCCGTCTCCCGCTTCGCGGATAATCACATTGCATTGCACCTCATTCGCATAATATTCACTGAACTTCATGTATGCAATCTCGTAACCTGCCATCGGTATGGATTCGAGCATGGCCCGTACTTCCACCATCTCTTCGTTGTTTAGCGAAACCGGTGTACCGTCTTCTGTCTGGTCGTTACGATATAGCATAAGAATGGCTTCGTCCGTCTGCTTGTTTTTCACATACGTGAAGAACTGGTCTATAAGCTCCTTGACGGCTATTGTATCTTTCGCCTCCAGCGTCTGCTCGAATTCCGTTTGCGTTTGTTCTTCGCTACTTTTCTTGTTCTTATCCGCACAGGCTGACACCGAGCATATTATGATTCCCATCCATAAGGGGAACAGCAAATGATGAATTTTCATCTTACAATCTAAATTACTTTTACTTAAAATGAAAAGGAGGGCAGGTTTCAACCACCTGCCCTCCTTCCTAAATCCCCATGCTAAATGCTACGCATATTAGCGGTTGAGAGAACGTTTACCCGGGGCATTGTTCACATGCAAGGTAACAGTCTCTGTGAGCTCACCCCACAAGTAAGTCACCTTGAACGTCATCTGCACATTGAACGAGTTCGCACGGCTCATGTTCACCTGTGTCAGGGTTACAGAACCCATGTTGTCCAAACTGATGCTACCAGTCGGTTCAGCGTAGCTAATCGTAAACACATTGTTATCCACAGCACCCCAATTACCAGAATAGTCAGTCTCTGTGCCAATAAGCTCTATACGAGACACTCCGTAGAAGTCCCAGAACGTCTTGGTCTTGTTACTGTAGTCGTAGAACTCTTTCGGGTCGTAACCGTTGAAGTCCTCGAAGGTGAGCGACAACTTCTGCGTCAAAGTGTTCCATTGGTTCAGCGTCATCTCGGCAATGCTACCTCCTTTGAGGAAGATCGGCTTGATGACCTTCACATTGAACTTGTTGTTGTTGAAGGTAATCAAATCCTTTGCCGGCTCACAAGTGGCTTCGTCAACCAATACCGTGAACGTCAAAGCATCAGCCAAAGATTCTTCATAAATGTTGATGATAGCTTTCACAACATCATCGCTACCCATTGTGATTTCACCGTCAGTAGGTTCTATCGTGGCCAACGTCACACCACCTGTAGTAGAGATTGTACGACCATCAGCAGACACTTGAATATTGTAAGTGGTATTTCCTACAATGTAGCTCCGCTTACTCTGCTCATTAGTCGGAGCAAACTTATATTCCACAGTCACGGCATCAGCCAAAGCTCCATAAGTACCCTTGATAGCATCCTTGATGATGTCTACCGGTTGCTTGTTGAACGTGTTCGCTACAACCATGTGCTCGTATTCACAAGTCGCAGACGGATCGGTAGCTTTACCCACTTGGATTTGCAATTCCTTGAAGCCTTCATCACGTGAGTTTTCTGCATGCCAATCGGCACGTTTCTTGTGGTTGTAGCTGTCCTCGATAGCGGCTTCTGGCTTATCATTCACCACGCTCGGTGCCCACGTCAACTTCACGAATACAGGCTTGTGGGAAGAAACCGTGCTCTTCGGAGTAAACTTAACCCAAGTAGAGACAGCATCCAGATTTTGTCTGTCTTCCGAGAACAACATATAGGCTTGCTGGTTGCCCACGCTCCACTTCAGCACGTTCGTTTCGTGCGCCTGGTCGTCGTTAGTGTTGACAATCTTACCGATTTGCGGGTTCCTCACAGCCTCATCCTTCGGTTCGCTGAATTGCTTGCAAGTCACGCCGTCGCTGTTGAGTTCAAGCGCATAATTTGCTTCAAACTCTTCCTTGCTCATGTTCAACTGACCCAGAATCTTATTCTCGACTTCTACCCATGTAACGGCTCTTACGTTATCCAATATCGGAGCATCATCACAGTTTACTGTATAACCATTGGTGATTGGTGCAATGTCGTCCACGGTTACAGGACCCACGATTACATCCGTAATCTCTACTAAGATATAACCAACTTCTGCAATCTGGTTATTCGTATTCTCATCCACCAACGTTACGCGAAGCAACGGCGTACGACCGATAATGTTGCGGTTTCCGGCAGGGCTTCCGTCTACTCCGTGTACGTTCAGGATATGGCCGTCTACGATAGTGGCATGTTCGCTTTCACTCGTCTTGTCCGCATCATTGGCCTTGTAACCGATCAACTCATACACCAGTTTGAATTTCTTTTCATTGATCTTCTCCTGGTCGCCCCATACCTGATCGGTATTCGCATCATTTACTACATAATGCACGTTAATCCACTCGTTGAGGTCAAGGCCTGTAGTTTCAGAGTCAGCATACGGGTCTTTGTTCTCGTATGTAATTTGCAGACGATTGTTAGAGGTAAGGGCTTCAGCAGCCGTGGCAGCCAAATGGTTCTCTATCTTCTCCTCCATATTGCCTCTCGCCGTCACCTTGTTGATGGCAAAGTCCGTAATCTTATACTGCTTCAAGGCTGCGTAGTCGGAAGTGATAAGCGTATCCCCGTTCTCTGTAGAATAAGTGTAACGGAGGGCAGCCACATCCACCTTGCCGTCGCCCGCAACCGGAATCTTCTCGATATCGTTGGCATTCTTCATGCTGAAGTAGACATTAAGCATACCGGTCTCCTCTTTGTCAAGTTCCACGCTGTCCACAGAAATATCGTTCCTGCCTACCGAACGCGTGTAAGAAGCATCGTTGACCACATAGGAGAAATGTTCCTTGTCCGTGCTGATGGCCGCATTCGAAGGATTCAAGTGGTAAGAAGCCTTCACGAACGGCACGACGCTCGTTTCAGGTTGCGTCAACGTGGTCGGCCTATCCGTCTTTTGGTCGCCCGTCTTATCAGCCGCGCTCACGCTCAAAGCATTATAGTTGAATGAGAAGACTCCAATCGCTTCGATACCCTGATAATACTCCGTCGGACTGAAGACGATGCTCCTCAACTGAGCACTCAACATCGCACAAAGTTGCCCCAATTCAGCATTGAACACATTGATACACTGCCCGATGATGGCAGAAGTCTGTGCCAACTGCTTATATATTTCACCGATTTCAGTCTCTACAGTCGTCACCCGACCCGTCAATGCGGTCAAATCGGTAGTCAGGTTTTCTACTTTAGTACCCAACTCAGCAACCTTCTGGTTTACGGCGTTTATCTTTTCGTCTATCAGCCCGACTGTACCTTCATCGCCCGTGATGGCACCAATCTGATTTTTCAGAGCCTCATATTTCTCTTGCAGGTCACCTTGAAGTTCACCGATTTTGGTATCCAGTTCGCCCGTAGCTGTTGTCAATTCGCTACGTAGTTCACTACCCAACGTGCTGACAGCTTCGTCCAGCTTATTACTCATCCGGTTCTCCAGGTTCACCAATGCTTCGTTGTTCGCTGACACATAGCTGTTGAAGTCCGAAGTCAACTGGACAATCTGGCTCTTGGCTTCATCAGCCGTAACTTTCACGGCATCCAAATCCGTTCTCAACCCTGCAGCAGTCTGCCTCAGCGTTTCGATGTCGAGATTCTGTTGCGCTACCGTACCTTCCAAAGTTTCAAGCCTGCCAAGGATGCCACCGATAGAAGTATTGATGCTTTCGATATTGCCTTCTACCTCTGCGATGGTTGCAGCAAGCTCTTCGTCCTTATCTTCCAAAGCACCAACGGCTTCCTGAATAGCTGCAATTTTCTCTTCCGCAGCACCCAAACGAGACAAAGCACCGGCAAGGTCAGCTTTTACAAGCTCCATATCGGCACCCAATTCGGCTTTCAAAGCAGCTACTTGTGCATCTGTATATGCTTTGGCTGCCGTCAGGTTCTGCTCTACCGTGCTCTGTAAAGCCGTCAGTTTCTCAGAAAGAGCCAACAGTTCCGTACTGTTTTGGGCAATCTTGTCCAACAATTCAGCATCCTTGTCTTGTAATGCGGATATAGCCTCCGTATTGGCTTGTACAAGGGCGTTCACCGTGGCCAGCTTGGCTTCCACGTCAGCTTTGTTAGCAGCGATGTCGGCTACGGCCTGATTGAGTTTTTCGTCCAAAAGGGTAATCTGCCCCTGCAAGCCTTCTTCCACGGCCTGGAGCTTTTCCGTCACACCGGCTATCTTTTGCGCATTTTCGTCGGCTGTGCCTTGAGCCGCTTCGGCTGTACTCTGCGCTGTGGCCGCCATGCTCTTGGCCGATTCAATCTCGCCATTGGCTATGTTGATAGCCTCTTGCAAAGCCGCGTCGGCAGAAAGCAAAGCATCAATCTGTCCGGCTTGGGTTGCTACCTGCGAATTCAGGGCTTCGATGGCAGCGTTTGCCGCGTCGATACCGGCCTGGAGTGCCATACGGGCTTCCTCGATATTGGCCTTTGAAGCTTCGATGGCTGCCACTTGGGCCGCAGCGGCCTGAATGTCGGCATAATCCTTAGCTCCTTGTTCAGCTTCTGCGATAGTAGCCGTCAACTCGGTTTTGGCTGTGGCCAAATCCGTTTCCAAGGCAGCCTCCTGCGCTTTCAGCGAATTGATTTCCTGAGTCAGGTTGTTGACCTTCTCATTCACCAATTCATCAAGATTCGTCGCATTGGCCGTAATCTGCCCTTGCAAGCCACTGATGTCATCATCGTAGTCCTTGCAAGAAGTCGTTACGCTTGTCGATGCCGCAAGAAGCGCACCAAACAAAGCCACACTGATAAACTTTCTCTTCATAATCAAATAAAATTAGTTAAAACGTATAATTCTCTACTCTCTTTATTGCCGTTGATAAACTTCTATCTCTATGCAAGAGGTGGAAATAGTATCCCGTAAATGCCTTATATATAATAAGGTAAGTTCAAGAATCGACTTTATAAAAACCTATTTATTTTAAGATTTTCTTATTTTTTTCATCAGAAAAAGAAGAGATTATTTTGTTTGTATGCGTATTTTATCTACATTTGCATCGAAATCTTCCACCTCTTGCATAGAGATGGAATTTATATTTCCCATATAACACAATGTATTTCAAGGATATATAAGAAAACAAGCATTGTAAAAGTCACAAACATTCCCCAACAATCAAAGTACATCTATTCATATATTTTTGTCATATTCTTCAAACGTGCCATTACAGTCCGAATTTAAAGATAGCAACGTGTGTAGAACATACCGGTTTAAAAAGCAGTACTCTCAGGGGGAGACTTCTGCATCCTTAAACTATCCGATTGGCCGAAGCCAACGAACCATTCCGCACAGGTATGAACCGTTCCATACTGACAAAACTTCACGTAAAACGGGATTTTCCATCCAAAAAGACATAAAACACGGCGGAAAATACAGAAGATAAAATGTAATCCGGAACGGAAAACCAGACAGATTCTGCATATTCATACAGAATTGCCCCGTTTTTTTCGCATATATACCGTATAACACGCGTTTTTTCTAAGCCGAACAAAAAATCAATCTAAGCCAAACAAAAAAAAGTTCTCCGCATATCTGCATTGCAAACGACTCCAAACGGAGAAAAAACGGCAGCAAAACCGCACGCGTCACGCCCAAAGGACGGTTTCTATAATTATTTGAGGGTAAAATACAAACCGTTATGCCCAATCCGTTTGCCACGGAAAAACTTAAAAAGATGACACGACACGAACCTATAACCGTACAACACGCACAGCTACAGAACACGAAGAAACTGTCAAACGCTTAGAGGTGACAAAACGGCAATCCCCTATTCCACGAGAATCGCGTAAAATCCGACACAAGGGCAACCCCATGAAAATACGGCAAGGAAAAAGAGGAAGCATTGACACTTTGACAAAAAGAAATCTTATGGTCTTACCGCTCCACCGTTTCGCCATGCTGCATGAAAAGCAGGCGGTCGCCCAACATCAGTTCCAGCGAACCGTTCGGCACAATATAACGGTCGCCCCGCTTAATCATAATAACCAGCGTTCCTTCCGGGAGCGACAGTTCGCGAATATGACGTCCCCGTTGCAGAAGCTCTTCCGTACAAAGCACTTCACGTAACGTGCTCCCGACATCCTCGGTCAGTTCGATACCGAAGTTGTCCTCTTTTTCCGGCAAGGGCTCCGTAAGGCCCAACTTACGCGCCACCCATGACAAGGACATACCCTGAAAAAGCAAAGATATCAACGTGACGAAAAACACGATATTGAAAATCTGACTGGCACCGTCCACTTGCGCCATCACCGGATAGGTAGCGAAAATAATGGGAGCAGCCCCACGGATACCGACCCAGGAAATAAAAAGCTTGGATTTATTCGTGATTTTCCGTCCAAAAGGCAGAAGGCTTAACCATATGCTAAGCGGACGGGCCACAAAGGTCATAAAGACGCTGACCAGGACGGCCGTCAGCATGACGGGAAGCATCTCGTGGGGATTGACCAGCAGTCCCAACATGAGGAACATCACAATCTGGAGCAGCCATGTCATGCCATCGAGAAAAGTTCCTATTTCCTTCTTCTTGAACAGGCGGCTGTTGCCGATGACCATACCGGCAATATAAACCGCCAGATACCCATTGCCTTTCAGCAAATAGACCGAACAATAAATGATGAAAATGAAACAAAGCACCATGATGGAATAAAGCTCGGCATTCTTCAGGCCCACACGGTTGATGAGCCATACGGACAAACGTCCCAACAGATACCCCCCGGCTATGCCGACTACAAACTGCAGCAGAAAAGACCACAGGATTTCCCAACCTGAAACTCCTCCGGCCTGCAGGCATTGTATCAGGATGATGGTCAACAGATAGGCCATCGGGTCATTGCTCCCGCTTTCGAGTTCCAACATCGGTTTAAGATTATGTTTCAGGTTGATTTGCTGCGAACGAAGGATGTTGAAGACGGAGGCGGAGTCGGTGGACGACATCGTGGCGGCCAACAACAAGGAACCGATGAGGGTGAAACCGACGCCCGTATGCAGTTGCCAGCCGGAAACCCAATAGACGAACAATCCGCAAAAGAGCGTAGTCAGAAACACGCCGGAGGTGGCCAACATGACACCCGGCGACAATACCGGACGGATGTCCTCCATCTTCGTGTCCATTCCGCCGGTGAAAAGGATGATACACAGCGCAACCATACCGATATGCTGGGCCACCGACACATCGTCGAACTGTATGCCCAGACCGTCTGTGCCGAACAGCATGCCGGCCAACAGGAACATCAACAGAGTAGGGATACCGAAACGGTAACCGGTCTTGCTCATCAGGATACTACAGAAAATCAGAAAGGCGGATACAAGCAATCCTATTTCAATGGAAACATTCATAGTTACGGCTCTTGGAATTTAATTGTACAAAGATGAAAAAAATAACATTCTTCGTCAACCGTCCGTGCCGTAAAAAAACAAAAAAGATATTTCGGAGTGTAACCATACAAGGCTTGTCCCCACAAAAAAAGGAGCCCGAAAGCTCCTTTTATCCTCATATCACTTCTTTTACAGACCGGGTTGGCGGTCCAGGTAACCGCGAATGTCGGGCGAAGAAGGACGCAGCATATTGGCATTCACAATCTTTCCCTCGGGATCGAGCAGGATAAAATGAGGAATGCCATCGGCCTTGTATGCCGTCTGGAAACGGCTGCCGGTACCTAAATGCAACTGTATTCCCGTCATCGGCTGACTTTTCACCATCTTCAGCCAATCGGCCTTACGTGCATCCGTAGAAAGGCTCAGGAAGGTGATATTGCGCCCTTTGTATTCTTCTTCCAACTGCTTGAGGAAAGGCATTTCACGGCGGCACGGACCGCACCACGTCGCCCAAAGATCGATATACACATATTTCCCCTTGAAATCGGCTACGGTATAAGCTTTCCCGTCCACGTCCCATGCCCGGAAATCGGGAGAAGGGTTACCCGGACGAGCCAAATCCCAAGCATCATATTTTTCTTTGAAGGCAGCCTGCAGTACGGGATCGGTCACGTAAGTGCCGTGCAGATTCAGCAATTCATCTATATTGCTGATGCCGTACTGTTCCACTTGCTCGATAGCCAACACGTTCAGCAGCGTCTGTTTCACTTTGTCGTCCTCGATATGGTCGGCAATGTAGTTCATCATACAAATCGTACGGTCGTATGGTGTCTTTGCTTCTTCTTTCTTGCAGCCGAACATCCGGGCTATCTCTTTCATATACTCACGATACTCTTTCAGTTCTACCAGGTTCTCGTCTGCCACAGCATACTTTTTAAGTGTATCGTAATAGGCTTCGTCCGGGCGGTAAGTGGTATCCTGAGCTACAAAAGGATGCCCCACGGCGTACATCATCAGCGAAGAAGCATAAGCATAACGGATGCGGCCGGTTTCGACGGTAACAAAACGCGGACTGACTTCATCCAGCTTCCATGCCTTCAGAATACGCATCATGGACTCTTCTTTCTTGTCCACCAACGCGGCGTACTCCTCAAACGGCAGGGCCATCTTCTCTTGCGGGACATCCAAAAGGGTCACCTGATTCAGATACTTAAAGATTTTCTCTTTGCCTCCATCCGCTTCAAATTTTACGGTTTCCTTGAAATCAGCCCCGTCGAAGGAGATATGGATACGATCTCCGTCTTCCAAAAAAATGTTTTTGCTGTCCATTCCATAAAACAGACTGGCATGTACGGCACCTATATGCTGAAAGGTATGGCTACCGTGCCCGTTGTCGTCCAACGGAATCTCTACGATCGTAGTCTGATACACCACAACGACTGTCGAAGCCGTCTTATTCGCCACATCGACCGTCAACTGAATATCGGCCCGACTCTGTACGAACCCGAAGGCACAAAAGACAAATGTCAGAAAGGCTGCCTTAAACCACATATTATTTTTCATCATCTCATTCATTATTAATTATTGTTGATAAATTACTTTCTCGCGGTAAATCACGTCCACAATGTCTGCAAAACCGGCGTATTGTTCTACCGGAACGGCATCCTGGAAATTGCCTTCATTCGTGAAACCGTCATAAATACGCAATGTACTCTCACCCGTATCATTTTTCTTGCTGCCTACAATCAGGTCGTAAGAACGGTTGTCTGCATCTTCTTGTTCCCACAGATAGAATTTCAAACAGGTGATTTCTTCTCCTTCGGACAATTCGAACTGTAATTCTGCCGCCGGAGCCGCATTGGAAAAATTCACGCGATAGACCTTTCTACCCACGGCATAATACATAAATGTCTTCAGGGAACTGAACGCAAAGTGTGTGGCCCCGGCAATGTCCGTACAAGCAGACAAATCCACATAATAAGCTTTCTCATAGGCATAACCGTATTTGGCTTCGGCAAAAGAGTAAAGCTCATTGAGAATGATACCATACAAGAAACGTTGGTCGCCTTTACCCAACACGGCGTATGTCATTCCGTTACCATCTTGATTACGGTCGTAACGGGTATTCTCCATACAGATAAAGTCCATTCGGTCTGCTCTTTTCGGCCATGCGAAAAGCTCTTCATTCACCGTAGGGAAACCGTCGGCGGCCAATTCATCCATCGGCACGTCTCTCACATTATCCAATCCGATAGACGCAAACTCCGAAGCACAGACCACGAAACGGCGGTTATTCTTGTCCCACATCATAAAAGCCGGAACAAAAGGAGTCCCTTTGGCATTATAACCGACAGCCGGCTCTACATAAAAACCGTTGGCTCGAACGGAACCGAACAAACCGTCGCCGGACAACGTATTACAATAATACACATGTCCCGCAATATCGACAAACAATTTGCCCGGCCTGTGAGAAGCCAAGCAACGTACCGTACCGGTATACATTCCGTTACCGAACTCATAACCTATCATATAGGAGTCGTTCCACTGAAAATCGTTATTGCTCAAACGCGTAGTCCCGCTACCGGTCACCAAATAGAAAGGCTCTTGCATCCCGGGATCGCAAAGCAACTGGTAGGGTTGTAGCCAATCCTCCAAATCCGTCCCTTTCAACAAATCGTAATACACATTATCCGTTTCCTTAATGTGCGACACCATGTCCAGACGCACACGCCCGTTGTCGGAGCACAAGACCAACCACCCCAACGAAAGCGGCGTATCCACGTTCAACGTGGCCGACTTTTGATAATACAGCCCCGACGCCTTCTCCCTAATGGTCAGTACCAACTGATAGTTGCCCTGTGCAAGAGTCAATTCCACATCCAAATTCAAAGCCGTACCCAACACAACCGGTTCCTGGCTCCCGGCCTGGTCGTACGCCTTCCATTCATAAGTATAAGCGTCCGGTGCGAACTCTTTTGCTGTCACCTCCGGCTTTATGACGAAAGGCTCACGGGAAATGGCAGAATAAACATCATCGAACGAAATATTCAAATCGTTCAAATCCTTGTAATCGTAATTCCCCTTATCTTCCGCACAGCTTTGCCATAAGAATGGCAACAGCAACCATAACAAACGGATATATTTCATTCTTTCCATATCATTCCATATTAGTTATCAGAGGTTATAGGAGTAAAATCCAGTAACTGGCGGTCATTCCCTTCAGCCGTCGGGTCCACCAATGCGTCTACATCCACCGTTCCTTGTTCGTATCCCAACAATATATACAATTGCATCGTCATGTAGGTATCTATTTCCCGTTGCATGTACACCCATTTATTGAAAGGAATAGCTCCCTTTACATTATAGTCGGCACGGTCCACCACATCGTCGAACAGTTTCCACATCAGACGTAACTTACGTTCTGAAAACTCGCCGACATACTCAGGAAGCCATCCGGCCGGAGGAGTAGAATAGAAGTCGGAAAAATCTATCCGGAACTTCAACATCTCGGTGTAAGGACGTTCCTCGCTTCCCGTAGAATCCTTCTTCAGAAACGTAGTGAAATACTCGTTAGCCGATAGTTCCAGATAAATGGACTTCAATTCCGTTTTAATGGCTTCCGTACGTTTCAAACGAACCACATAGGAAAACATGGAGGTATGAGCCGGTACCACCGCCGGTGTCAGCAACTCATAATCCACCCCCTCCTCGGCATTGTCCGACCAGACCTTGAGATTGACCGGACGATCGATGTCAGCCTGCCTTCCGATGGTCTGTATGACTACCGGTACGTCGAGATACATCGTTTCGTCCGGCTCATAAACGAAAGTCAAAGTCGTCGTATCTACCAACACACTCCCCGAAGTCCGGTTATTAAAGTAAATTCCGTCGGGAGCACTATACAAATCCGGCGTGCGCTCATCGCATGCACTCCACAAGCAAAGCGCAAGGCACATCGGAAACCATATTTTTAAATTCTTCATCATAACCTGTTTATTGTCTGTTGTCTGATTCCGTATCCGGTAAAGGAACTACAAAAAATTTCTCCGAAGCCGGGATGAATTCCGTAATAGGATCAAAAGTAATCAATACCGGTGAATAGTTCCGCTTATGATAGAAAAAGATTTGTCCTTCCCCGTACAGCTCTCTCACGACCTCATATCCCAAGAAATGCGGAGCATATTTAGATTCATCCATTTTCTCTACTCCACGGTGTTCTCTCAACTTATTCACCCAACTGCCCATAAGAGGACGTTCGCTCACTTCGTCATAAAGGTCTGCAATAATCAGATACATTTCTCCCAACCGTATCATCGGAACGATGGTGTTCTCTATCTTCCCCACGTCGGTAATGTCTGCATACTTATAGAAATAGTAATCATTACCGCTCTTTTTCCAGTTGGCAATGTAACGATAGTCGTCAGTAGACCCACCGTAGTCCGCTCCGCCGCCGAAATAAGGCATCTCCAAAAGAGCCGGATCCATCCTGAGCACCGGCTTCGGGCTGTGGTCCGGATCGCTGTTGTTCTTGAACATCAGATTCCGGTTCACATTCGTCAGACCGAAAATCACTTCCGTAGCAAAAATGCGATCCACATTCTCCGGTGTTCCCAACACGTTTGCTTTATTCACAAACGGAAAATGCTGCGGAGCAATATTAATAATCCCTTCGGCATAGCTTTTAGCCTTGGCTTTATAGTCCGCCTGATGCTCATCCTTGTAACTGGATATATAGTGATATGCCCGTGCCAACAACGCCTGTACGGCATAATAATTAAGCCTCAACGTACGGTACTCCAAGAAATTGCTACCCCCCGTCGTCGCATGATTGACCAAATGGTCCGTCGTCGTGATAATAGGATCATCAGCCAACAGTCTTTCCGCTTCAGACAAGTCCTCTATGACATGACGCATCACTTCATTCCCCGGTAACAGTTCCTGCACCTGCAAGGTAGTGGACGTCTGATAGGGAATACTGGCCTTCGTCGGATTCAGCTTATATACGGGACCGAACAGACGGAACATGTCGAAATGCAGCAAAGCCCTTAACGCCAGCGCTTCTCCCCGAATCAAATTATAATTGTTACCCGTAAAGACCGACTTACGACTCTCCATCTGTTCCAATATCGTATTGCAGTTACGAATCAATGCATACGCTTTGTCCCACGTATTGTCGAGTCTCGTACGCCAATACTCGGTAGTGAAGTTCCGGTTGTTCAAATCAATATAATCTCCCCAAGTCAATGGGTCGGTACCGATCAGATAAGAACCTCCCATAATCTCTACCATTTCCACAGTAAGCGTCTGGCCGTACAGCTCGTCTTTATTCAAATCAATATACACTCCGTTAAGCAATTTCTTGAAACCTTCTTCGGTGCTCAACAAATCACCTTCGGCCATGGTGTCGTAGGGCTTCACTTCAAGCCAGTCACTACATCCGGCCGTGAAGAACAGGCCGAAAAAAGACAATATGATATATTTTAAGATTTTCATAATTTCTATAGCTTTAGAATACGGCTGAAACAGAGAATGACACAGTTCGCGCAAAAGGATAATCAATACCCCGTTCCGCTTTTACGGTAGATACCCGGAAGATGTCGTTCATGTTGGCCTGAAGGGTCAACGACGACAGACCGACCTTTTTAATGAAAGGTTGCGTGAATTCATATCCTACATTGAAGGACTCTCCGGCGAACGTATTCTCATCCATCACGAAACGGGAAGACTTGTCCGTTTTCTGTACTAAGGAGATACCCTTAAACTGTGCTTCCTGGCCGGGTACGGACCAACGGTCATACAACGCCCGCCGGTCCTGGTTGTAGTTTATGTCACTCAAGTCGATATTCTCCACCTTATTATATAAGTCTGAATTGAATATCTGCCCCCCGAGTTGGTAACGGAAATAAGCTCCGAACGAAAAACCCTTGTAATAAAAGGTCGTTCCCAAGACCCCTTCCAATTTGGGCTGCGTGTCACCGACGACAACTTCGTCATTCACATCATAATCGAACGAATAACTACCGTCTTTCTTAATAAAAAGCTCTTTACCCGTAGCCGGGTCAATACCTGCCGAACGGACAGCCCAAATAGCCGTCGGGCTTCCTCCATCGTAATAACGCGTCGTCCCCGTTACCGAAGCCTGTCCGGCTTTGTTCAAGGCACTCAAAGAATTACCGATATGAGCGTACTTCGATTTATACGTCCGTGCATTCAAGCTGACGGTCCATTGTATCCCCTTTTCCAAATTATGAATAGGAGACACACGCAACGTAGCCTCCAGTCCATTCGTATTTTGCTGGCCGGCATTCATCGCTACGCTCTTTACGCCTACCGAACCCGGTGTCGTAATGACAGCCAACAGCGGGTCTGTGATTTTGCGGAAGACATCCACCGTTACATTCAAACGATTGTCGAACATGGCTATATCCGTCCCTACCGTATAATTCAAAGTGTTCTGCCACTGAAGGTCGGGATTTCCCAAAGCCGATATCAAAACACCCGCACCGAATACATTGGTCATCCATCCATTGAATTGATAAGTCGTGAAAGCCTGATAAGCGTAAAAGTTCTGATTACCGGGATTGCCGACAGACGCACGCAACTTGAGCAGTTGAAACAGGTCCGTGCCGCCCATGAACTTTTCCTTGTGAATATTCCAACCTATACCCACCGACCACGTATCGCGAAAACGGTGGCTCGACCCGAACATGGAAGCTCCGTCGCGCCGATAGTTTACGTCGAGCAAATAACGGTTGTCATACGCGTATCCACCATTCAAATAGAAACTGGCCGCACGCGTGGTGCTTTCGGAATATGACGGTTTTCCACCATCCGGATAACCATTGGCAAAAGAAGGTGCACCGAACTGGTCTTCGGTGAAGCCTATTGCTTTATAACCGTTACGGGTAGACTCCGTATTGGAAAAATTAAACCCGCCGACAAGATTGAGCATGTGAACTTCCCGGAACAGCTTGCCGTAAGTCACGGACAGATCCCCTTCATACTTCGTAACAGCAGTAGTGGAATGTTCGTATGAGCCTTTCTCCGTATCGCTCATACTGTCGAAATCCGTATGCAACGGAGACAAACGCGTTTCGGCTGTGGCCGTAGTTTTCGTCACTCCGAACTTGGCACGGGCACGCAAATCCGTCGTGGCAAACCATTCCGCAATAAAGTTATTCGTAAAGCCAAATTCATCCCCACGATCATAATTGTTCAGACGGGCATTCCAAAGCGGATTCGGAACAGGAGCCCCGTCGTCATTCTCCGGAACATACAAATACTTGTCTACTCCGCCATCGGCATTGTACTTGCGGTAATAGGGATTAGCCAAAGCATATTCGGAGAACGAGACCACTGGGTCGGACGTTTCCAGATAATCAATCGTCAGTTTGTTACTGAACTGGAACTTCCCGGTACGATAAATCAAATCCAGATTACCGGATAGGGTCTGGCGGCTCGACTCCTTCATCACGCCTTCCGTATTCCCGTAAGTCAGCCCTAAGCCATACCTGATTTTCTCTTCTCCGCCCTCGGCATAAACGTTATGTTTTTGCACGAAACCGGTACGCAACGGCTCACTCAACCAATAAGTATCCACTCCACGTGCCACTTCTTTCAAGCGTTCGTTCCTCAGGTTGTCCAACCTCAGTTGGTTTAACGGGTCGTTCGTCAAATCAGTATATAACCCGGCCAATTCTTCGAACTTTATCTTTTCGCTGGCATTCATCAGGTTATAATCCGTCAAGTCGGCCATCGTCAGAGAAAAGTCGCCTTTATAACTCAAGCGCAACCGTCCCTTCTCCGGCTTCACCGTCTCGATGACCACAACACCATTGGCCGCTTTCGAACCGTAAATAGCCGTAGAAGCCGCATCCTTCAATATCGTAACGGAAGCCACACGGTTCATGTTCAAATCTGAGACCGTCTGCAAATCGGTTTCAAATCCATCCAGTATGAACAAAGGCTGATTCGGATCCGTACCATACTCCTCTTTCAACCCCATAATACTGCTCTTGCCACGGATTTCGATGTCCGGCATGCGGTTGGGGTCTGAACCAAACTGGATGTTATCCGCGATTTTGAAAGAAGGGTCGAGGGTTTTCAAACTCTGCAAGACATTCTGTACACCGATTTTTTTCAATTCCGGCCCCTCGAAAGTGGCAGCCGATCCCGTAAAACTTTCCTTTTTACGCTGGTATATTCCCGTCACCACCACTTCGTTCATGGCTTTTGAAGCCGGAGCCATCACTACCTTCTTAAAACTTTCCGTATGGGATGCGTCCAATTCCCGCTCTAACTTTTCGTAGCCGATATAAGTAAAAACCACTTTATAACGTCCTTTGGGCAAAGTTAATGAATAAGCACCGTCTATATCCGTCACCGTAATCACGTCCGTACCCAATACGCGAATGGAAACCCCAATCATGGTCTCTCCGGTCTCCTTATCCACCACAACGCCTTTTACCGTCATTTTTTCCGGACTTTCGACTGTTTCGGTACGAACCGTCCCTCCGACACCCGTACCGTTCTGTGCATGAAGCGCAGTAACCGATGAGAGCACCATCGCAAGAACGAAAAGGACAAGCCCAGCACCGTAAGCCTTCAAACGGAAAAATACGATTCTCAAGTTTATTTTCATACTTCTTTCGTTATATATAAAAAAGCAGGACATTACTACTCCTGCCAACCATTTTATATTCCCTTTCTCCAACACTCTGGAAAAAGAAAAATAAAACAAAGAGAAAGAAGTCTCACAAGACTCGGTTCCCTTCGTTTTACATGTATATCTTCAGGTTATTTCACTACAACTTTCGCTGTCTGATTGCCAAATTTCACCAGATACAGACCAGACTTCAGACCGTTAAATGCTGCTGTAGCTCCGTGCGCAGATGCCACCAGCATACCCTGTGCGTCAAACACACAGATTTCGGCATCTTCCAACCCATCCACGTGAATCGAACCGTCTGAACTATAAATTTTGACATCCTTGATACAACGGCTGCTAATGCTACTTCCTGCCTTCACAGCCTCACCGCCAACGACAGACATTTGCAATGGCATTTCCATTACCTCATCGAATCCGTTGTCTAATACCAAATAGCCCGGAGTCACCAACTTGTCTTTTTCCACAAAAAAGAACGGAGCTTCGTTGGGATTATACCCACCTTCCTCAGTCGGTTGCTGCCCGAAGCACATGCCATTGGCCAGTTTCATATCATGCGGCAATACCAATATGCCACCATCGGCATAGAACTCAGCGGTCACATCCGTGTTTTCCACCCCGAACCAATTCCCTAAGCTCACACCGGAAGAAATCGTTTCTGAGGTATTTCCCGTAATTTTCAGCTTAAAATTTTCAGACGCATCAGCCAACAAATTATTATCGACTCTCGTCGACGCGAAATCGTACTCCCCAATCACATCACTAAGATTATAGGAGACTTCCTCCTTGGTCATGGTATATGCAGAAGCGTAAGAAAGCATCCCCATAATACCGTTCTCCATATCCATAATGGTGACATCTTCCAATGCATTCTGCGCCGTAATCTGTATTTTGCCGTCTTTCTCCGCCACCTGATAATTAAAGACAACAGTCCCTCCTGTAGATGCCGCATCCGCTACAACCATTAAATTCATTCCCATTATAAACACTGCGGTTGGCGTTTCTCCCTTCAACGTTCCATCTTCTTGGTTATAGGTCAACGTCACACCACCGCCATAACCGAAGAAACCGAGCACCTTCACTTCATTCTCTGATTCGCCCGGCAACACGGCCATATTATAATCCGTTGTGGCAGGAACCGGAGCCTCGCCCG
>ERZ779892.1305-NODE-1305-length-23225-cov-11.564437_pt1 | contig 23225 bp, 27 predicted proteins | sample MGYA00511552_ERZ779892 | MGnify/ENA primary metagenome ERZ779892 (study PRJEB29588, sample SAMEA2154561) | human gut metagenome | biome: human gut; feature: human-associated habitat; material: faeces | place: Denmark | collected 2008/2010 ... | reverse complement strand
AACTCCCTAAAATAAAGGTTTTAGAACAAAAAAGAGGTAGTCTTTTGACACTACCTTAAGAAAGGCGAGAGTGATTTGTATGGGAATACAGATAGATAATCCGCTTGGAACGCAGAAAGTCAGTTCTTTGCTGCATCGCTTTGCACTGCCCAGCATTGTGGCGATGTTAGTCAGTTCTTTGTATAATATCGTGGATCAGTTTTTTATTGGACACAGCGTAGGAGAACTTGGCAATGCGGCAACCAATATTTCATTTCCGCTTTCTATTTCTTGTGTTGCGATTGCACTGTTATTTGGGATTGGCGGTTCATCTGCCTTTAATATTTCTATGGGATTGGGACAGACGATAGCAGAGGAAAAGAAAAAAGCAGTTTATTTTATGGGAAACGCCTTGTTTATGATGGTGTTTTGCGGGACTGTGTTGTTGGCAGTGACGCAACTGTTTTTGCAACAGTTAATGGTATTCTTTGGATCCTCGCGGGAAGTGTTAGGCTATGCCAGTGTATATACAAGAATTGTCTCTATTGGTTTTCCGTTTGTCATCGTTGCAACCGGAGGGGGACATTTGCTGCGAGCAGATGGTCGACCAAAGCTTACAATGCTGTGCAATCTGGTTGGCGCAGTGATCAATACGGCATTAGATGCATTATTTGTCTTTGGTTTTCAATGGGGCATGGCCGGAGCAGCATGGGCAACGGTCATTGGACAGATGATCTCCGGCGGTTTGGCGGTTTATTTTTTGTGCCATTGCCGTACGGTTACATTGTGTCTTAGCCACTTGAAACCGCATGCAAAATATATAGGGCGGATCACGGCGCTTGGAGCTGCTCCGTGCAGTAATCAATTAGCGATGATGATCGTACAGATCGTTATGAATAAATCGTTGAAATATTATGGTTCGCTTTCTGTGTATGGAGAGTCGATCCCGATTGCCTGCGTAGGAATTATTACGAAAGTCAATCAAGTGTTTATGGCGTTTGTGATTGGAATCTCGCAGGGATTGCAGCCGATCGTCAGCTTCAATTATGGTGCAGGATTATATCGTCGTGTGAAAGCAGCGTATATGCGGGCACTTTCCTACGGAGGCACATTGGCAGTGGTTGCATTCCTGTTATTTCAGTTATTACCACATCAGATCATTGCACTGTTTGGAAAGGGATCACCGGAGTATTTTCAATTTGCACAAAACTATTTTCATATCTTTTTGTTTTTTACGTTTTTGAATTTTTTGCAGCCGATCTCATCCAATTTCTTTACGGCGATCGGCAAGCCAACGAGAGGTATGATATTATCTTTGACCAGACAGATTTTGTTTTTACTGCCGCTTATTATTATCTTTCCGTTATTTGTAGGGATTGATGGCATCATGTATGCGGGTCCAGTGGCTGATCTGATGGCGGCTATTGTGGCGATCACTTTGGGATGGAAAGAGCTGCGGCGCCCAGAGTACCGAGAATAGATACGAAAACGGACGCATATCATGTACGGAATGTGGTTCTTAGAAAACGGAGTGGTAGTGTTCGTGAAACAAACAATCATGGCGATGGTGATCGGAAGTATAATTATAGTTTTTTTGCTGTTTCCACAGGCTGTCAGCGATTCTGCCAAAGAAGGATTGCTCATGTGGTTTCAGATCGTACTTCCGTCACTGTTGCCTTTTTCTATTGTTTCTTCTGTGATCATGGGATTGGGACTGACAGAGCGGATCACAGGTGTTGTTGCCCCGGTTTTACAAAGGGTATTTGGCATTACAAGATCCGGTTGTTATGCGGTCGTTGTAGGTATGTTATCCGGATATCCGTTAGGTGCAGCGACTACGGCAGAATTGTACCGGGAACAACGCATTTGCAAAGAAGAAGCACAATATATTTTAACGTTTTGTAACAACGCCAGCCCGATGTTTTTGACAGAATTTATCGGTGTGTCCTGCATGGGGCTGCACAAACCGCTTATCGTATTGATACTGGTCTATATTGCAGGGTGGATCGGGAGCGTGATCGATCGGGGAAGGCGTCATATTATGCGCAGTTTGGGGCTGGAAAACAGTTGGTCAGCAGAGTTTGCCGGCCGGAAACAGGAAAAACCATATGCCGGAAATGTTATTAACGTTCTGGATGAGAGCATCTTACATTCGTTTGTGATACTGACGAAAGTAGGCGGTTATATCATTTTGTTTTCTATTTTGGCAGGGATCGTACAGCAAATGTGTCCGTTTGCACCGGAATATAAAGCCGGGATCGTCAGTGCGCTGGAGATCACCACCGGCGCCGTGCTGCTTAGCAGTACGATCCCCGGGATATCTGGGCAGGTGCTTCTTGTTGCATTTTGCGCTTTCGGGGGCTTATCCAGTGTTGCACAAACGGCCAGTGTGATCTCCGAAACGGATCTTTCCACCGGCAAATATGTTATCGCCAAAATACGCCAAGGCATCATTGCAGGAATTTTATACTGGCTCTGCAGCACTCACCTATCCTTCTGAACTCAAACTTCGCACATCCAAAGCTATTTTGTTAAGTCTCTGATGAATACATGCCTGAAGGAATGTCTGAGATGTCCCGGTTTAGCAAGGTATCATCCATTTTTGGACGGGACGCTTTCGCTACGATGCGCTACGTCACGTTACTTAATGTCTCTGCAATACGAGACATAAGTAACGACGAGCGCAAAGTCCCTTTCAAAAATGATGATTTCCTTGCTTCCGGGACGGTTAAGTTTACGTAAGGCATGTAAATCAATCATCAGAGACAACAAAATTTAGAAATCATGCGCAATTATTATGAGATGATCAGTTTGAGATTCTAAATTTGTATTTTGCGGAAAATGTTGTATACTAAAGGGTGTATGTTTGGCTGCTATAGAGGTTAGCAGAGTAAAAAAACGGAAAGGCAGGAGAGTTTAGATGGAAAGAAAGAATGCATGGAAAGCGTATAGTGATGAGCAGATTACAGAATTAGAAGAAGTGAATAAATCCTATCGAGAGTTTTTGACGGTGGGCAAGACCGAACGAGAATGTGTGAAAGAGATTATCAAACAGGCAGAAGCGACAGGTTATCAGTCTCTGCAGTCCTTTATGGAACAGGGACGTGCTCTGCAAAAAGGTGATAAAGTTTATGCAGTATGCATGAACAAAAGTGTTGCAATGTTTCAGATCGGTGAGCAGCCATTGGAACAGGGCATGAATATTTTAGGAGCGCATATTGATTCACCGCGTTTGGATGTAAAGCAGAATCCATTGTATGAAGACAGCGACATGGCTTATCTGGATACACATTATTATGGTGGGATCAAGAAATATCAGTGGGTGACGCTTCCGTTAGCGATCCACGGTGTGGTTGTAAAGAAAAATGGCGAGACGGTGGATATCTGCATCGGCGAGAAAGAGGATGATCCGGTATTTTGTGTAACAGATCTGTTGATCCACTTGGCCGGAACGCAGATGGAGAAAAAGGCAGCTAAAGTTATCGAGGGAGAGAAATTAGATCTTTTGATCGGAAGTATGCCTTTGAAAGACGAAGAAAAAGATGCCGTCAAAGCAAATGTGCTGAAATTGCTGCAAGATCAGTATGGTATGGAAGAAGAAGATTTTATCTCTGCAGAATTAGAGATCGTACCGGCAGGTGCGGCAAGAGAACTCGGTGTAGACAGAAGCATGATCATGTCTTATGGACAAGATGACAGAGTATGTGCTTATACTTCTTTGGCAGCTATGTTAGAGGCCAAAGATCTGGTTAAGACAGCTTGCTGCCTGCTGGTTGATAAAGAGGAGATCGGCAGTGTTGGAGCGACAGGAATGCAGTCACATTTCTTTGAAAATGTAGTGGCAGAGCTGATCAATCTCGAGGGCACTTATTCAGAGCTTACTTTGAAACGCTGTCTGGCAAACTGCCGCATGCTTTCTTCAGATGTAAATGCAGCTTACGACCCATTATTTGCCGATGCATTTGAAAAGAAAAATGCATCTTATCTTGGCAGAGGCGTTGTATTTAGTAAATTTACCGGAAGCCGCGGCAAGTCCGGTTCCAACGATGCGAACGCAGAATATTTGGCCGAACTTCGCAATATTATGGATAATGCAAATGTTGCTTATCAGACAGCAGAACTTGGTAAAGTAGATATTGGCGGTGGTGGAACGATCGCATATATTTTGTCCCTGTATGGCATGCAGGTTATCGACAGCGGTGTTGCGGTGTTAAATATGCATGCACCTTGGGAGATTACCAGCAAAGCCGATGTGTATGAGGCAAAGAAATGTTATGCAGCATTTTTGAAAGCGGAATAAAGCGAATACAATTTGTGGTGCTGAATCTGTGCCTGTGGCAAAATGCGAAAGCTCACTTAAAGCAACAGGTGCGGAAAGGCATGAGTGATCAGTATGAAAAAAACATTTAGAATGCGTTTGCTTGCGTTATGCCTGGTGGCAAGTATGTCAGTGAATCTTTGCGCTTGTCAAACGAAGAAACAGACGAACAAAAAGGATACAAAAACACAGCTTACGATGGTACTGGATTGGACGCCGAATACGAATCATACCGGGCTGTATGTTGCCGAGCAAAAGGGATATTTTGCGGACGAAGGGCTGGAAGTGGAGATCGTATTGCCGCCGGATGACGGTGCAACCGACATGGTAGTATCCGGTAATGCTGAATTTGGCATTGATGCGCAGGACAATCTGGCGGAAGAGTTTGCCGGAGATCAAAATATTAATGTGACGGCTGTGGCGGCAATTTTGCAGCACAATACGGCAGGATTGATCTCATCGACCGATCAGGGAATCGATTCTCCGGGCAAATTGCAGGATCACACGCTGGCGACCAATGATACGCTGTTTCGCCAAAAAGTCATACAGACCTTAGTGGAAGCGGACGGCGGTGATTTTGGGCGTGTGACATTATTATCCAGTTATATTGACGATGTGGTATCGGCACTCCGTTCGGACATTCAATGTGCGTGGATCAATTATGAGTGGGGTGGCATTCAATGTGAACAGGCCGGACTGGTTACGACATTTTTGCCGTTTCGACAGTTAGACGAACGGTTTGATTATTACAGTCCGGTTATCATTGCGAACAATAAATTCCTGACAAAGCATCCGGATGTCGCTAGAAAATTTTTGAAAGCTGTCAAAAAAGGCTATGAGTATGCCATCAAAAAACCGGAGAAGGCAGCAGAAATATTATGCAGCAGCGTGCCGGATCTTGATGAACGTCTGATAAAAGGCAGTCAGGAATATCTAAAGGATTGCTACATCGATGATGCGGCGCAGTTCGGAGTTTTTGATGCAGACCGTTGGAATATGTTTTATCAATGGGTCAATGAGCAGCATTTATATGATCAGGAAATTCCGGAAAATACAGGATTTACGAATGAGTATATTGCAGAATGATCCTTGGAAGTTAAAAAAATGTAAAAAAAGTTAAAAAAAAGTAAAAAAACTATGTGCATTTTTCACAAAATGTATTATACTTATTTTGAAGGATTATTTTAACGTGAAGGGAGACAGGTAGGGATGAACGAGATACAGCAGTTACTTGCTTCGTACAATGAACTTGAGGAGGAAATGATCCGGTTCAGTACGTTAGTGAAGGAAGTGATGGCAAGCATCACGATGCAGGAGTTTGTGCCTGAAAAAGCAAATACAGAAATGATGCAGTGCATCATGGAGTTAAATACTAAACAGAAAGAGTGCTTAAAGCTTTATAAGCAGGCAAATCTTGGTGATGCAGCTCCAAAGAAAATGCATATCATGCGCGATCAGATCGAGAAGCGTATGAATGAAGCACGTAAATTAGAATATCTTGAGGCAGTCAAGAAGAGTTTCCTTAGCTTGCACACAGAGGATGCCGATGTGGAAGAGAAGTTACAGGCATTTAAGGATAAAGTGGTTACGATCAAAGTGGAAAAATATCCATTGGAACAGTGCTTGGTTTATATTAGACCGTTCGCTGTATTTTTGACAATGATCAAGTCCGACGATCCGGTAAAAGCAATCGAGCAGGTTCCGGTTCTGAACGAATACTTTGGTTCAGCACTGGTTGCACATATTACGATCAGTAAAGACATCTTTATTGGTGATGACGCTACGGAGTTCAACTTAGAAGGAGAAGAGGCGTCGGACCTACATAAGGATTCAGCGGTAAAGAAAAAGAATGAGACGGTACAGAGCGCTGGGTCCAAAGAGGATGCTGATACCGCAAAGAACGTGGAGACGAAGCAGGAGCCTGAGGCACAGCCTGTAGAAGAGCAGACAACACCACAGGAAGAGGAGCAGATCGCAGAAGAAGAGACTGTACAGGAAGAGACTGTACAGGAAGAGACTGCACAGGAAGAAGCTCCGGCAGTGGAAGAGACTTCGGAAGAAACAGAAGCTGCAGTAACGGAAGAGGCGGAAGAAGAGGCAGCTGCCACGGACTCAGCAGAGGATGCTTCTGCAGAGACGGCAGAGGAGGACACACAGGAAGCTGACGAGCCTGCCGAGGCAGAGCAGAAGGAGGCACCTGTCGCAAAGAGCAAAAGAGTGCATCCGGATCCGAAGAAGCCTTCTAAGCCTAGAAAAGCAAAGAAAGTTGATCTGAAAGCATTGTTGGAGGAGGACAACTTCAAAGAGTCCAAGTACGATGATGAAGAGCTTCATAGAATGCAGCAGGCAGAGCGAGGCGGAAGAAAAGATAAGGGAGATTCGAAAGCATCTTTCTTGAAAGGTTTTCAGTAGAGTGAATGAACGGGCATCCGGTGATTTGATCACCGGATGTTTTTTTTCGTTCCTTGTGCAGAGGGTAAGGAATATGGTATTCTAATAGCGGTGGGGTTATCACATAATATGCCGGATAAAGAAAGCTCGGAAGAAACCGAGAGAAAGGATAAGCTGGTTGACAGATCAGTGAATAAAAATATGGTAATAGATTTAGCAGAAAGCCGCAGAAAAATTGATGAAATTGACAAAGAGATCATTCGTCTCTTTCAGGAAAGAATGGACGTTGCCAACGACGTTGCAGCGTATAAGCGCAGTACCGGAAAGAAGGTATATGATCCACAGCGTGAGAACGAAAAGATCGCAGCAATGCGTAAGATGGCAAATAATGAATTTAACGAGACAGCAGTTGAGGATCTGTTTCGCCAGATCATGTCCATCAGCCGTAAATATCAGTATCAAAAACTTGGTCCCGGAGTAAACCATATTCCATTTCGTGAAGTAGAGAAACTGGATGTCAACGAAGACACCAGAGTTGTCTATTTTGGGGAAAAAGGAGCCTTTACCGAGCAGGCGATGTTGGAATATTTTGGGGATAAGATCACCTCTTTTAACAAAACAACTTTTAAAGAAGTGATGGAGACTGTTGCAAATGGAGAGGCACTGTACGGCGTTGTGCCGATCGAAAACACTTCCACCGGAAGCATTGCAGACATCTATGATCTGATGGTCGATCACGATGTGACTATCGTGGCAGAGCATGTTATCAAGGTCGATCAGGCATTACTGGGACTTCCGGGTGCCTCCATCGATGATCTGAAAGTTGTGTATTCGCATCCGCAGGGATTGATGCAGTGCTCGGATTTCTTAGAGGAACATCCTGCCATTCGTGGTGTGGAATATGACAGCACGGCAGGCGCTGCTAAGAAAATTGCAGAAGAAGGTGACAGATCACAGGGAGCGATCGCCAGTGTGCGCGCAGCTGAGGAGTTCGGTCTTACTGTGCTGCAGCCAAAGATCAATCAGCACAACCAAAACTATACTCGTTTCATCATTATTTCAAATCAAAAAATATATGTAAAAAATGCCAATAAAGTCAGCATTGCATTTGAAATAAAACATGAGGCTGGTACCCTGTATCATATGTTGGCAAACTTTTATTATAACGATCTGAACTTAACTAAGATCGAGTCCCGACCAATGCACAAAGGCAGTTGGGAATATCGTTTCTTCGTTGACTTTACCGGAAATCTGCAGGACTCCGGTGTGGAAAATGCGATGGCGTCGATCGAAGAATATGCCAGCAACTTAAAGATCATGGGTAACTTTGCGGACAAGCCAAGAGAATAATAGGAAATCTGTTGGTGCAGAAATAAATGAATAATAAAACTGTTGATGCAGATTTAGATAAACATAAAAACTGTTGATGCAGAAATGAATGAGCATGAAAATTGTTGATGCAGAAATGAATGAGCATGAAAATTATTGATGCAGAAATGAATGAGCATGAAAATTGTTGATGCAGAAATAGATAAATATAAAATCTGCAGTTACAGAAATGAGGATAGACATGAAAAAGAAACAGATTTTAACAGGCGTGGTAGAACGCGTTGACTTTCCGAATAAAGCAGTTGTAAAGGCGCAGGTGCCACAGCCTGACGAAAGCGTGGCAACCGAATATGCTATCGTAAAAGGTGCGCTTCCCGGACAGACGGTAGAGTTCTCTGTCAAGAAAGCACGCAAAAATAAATGTGAAGGACGCTTACGCGCTGTCCTAAAAAAAGGACAGTTAGAAACGCGAGAGGCGAAGTGTCCGAATTTTGGTACATGCGGTGGCTGTAACTATCAGGAAATTCCGTATGAACAGCAGCTCGCCCTCAAAAAAGAACAAGTGCTTCGCTTGATTGATGCCGTCTACGAAGGAGATGGTTATCAGTACGATGGAATCTTATCTGTACGAAAAGATGGACAGTACAGAGAGTGGGGATACCGTAACAAAATGGAATTTTCCTTCGGAGATGCCGTCAAAGATGGTCCATTGACGCTCGGTCTGCACAAAAAGGGAAGCTTTCATGATATCGTCGATGCGGAGGGCTGTCAGATCGTACATCCTGATTACTCTGCAGTCCTTGCCTGCGTGCGAGAATACGCCAAAGAAAACAACATTCCGTATTACCATAAACGCGATCATCAGGGCGTACTTCGTCATCTGCTCGTTCGCCGTGCCGAAGTGTCCGGTGATATGCTCGTAGCACTCGTCACCTCCACACAGCAGGAAATCGATTATAGCGAGCTTGTCAGCCGCCTGCTTGCCCTCCCTCTTGAGGGACAGATCACAGGTATTCTGCAGATCTGTAACGACAGTCTGGGCGATGTTGTACAAAGCGACGAGACAAAGATCTTATATGGCAAAGATTGGTTTGAAGAGAAAGTCTTGGGACTCACCTTCAAAATCTCCCCATTCTCCTTCTTCCAGACAAATACAAGCGGAGCAGAAGTACTCTATCAGCGCGCCCGCGAGTATGTGTTAGGTGAGATTAATATTGGAAATGCAGGAGAAACCGGCAACGGAAATATGGCAGAAAATACACCAGGCGAAGAAAACGCACCGGGCGGTGATGCGCTTAACGGAAAAGCATCGGACGGCAATGCCACAGAGACACATGCGATAGATTTGCATGACAAAGTCGTATTTGACCTGTATAGCGGAACAGGCACGATCGCACAGCTCATAGCACCTGTTGCCCGTAAAGTCATCGGTGTCGAGATCGTAGAAGAGGCTGTCGAGGCTGCAAAAGAAAACGCAGCCCTTAACGGTCTGGATAACTGTGAATTCATAGCCGGAGATGTCCTCAAAGTCATTGACGATATCGAGGAAAAACCAGACTACATCATCCTCGACCCACCACGCGACGGCATCCATCCAAAGGCATTGCAAAAGATCATCGACTATGGCGTGAAAAATATCGTGTATATTTCCTGTAAGCCAACAAGTTTTGCGAGGGATCTGGCGGTGTTCCAGGAGCGCGGGTATGAGTTGAAGAGGGTCAGTAATATAGATTTATTCCCTGAGACTGTGCATGTGGAGACGGTAGTCAAATTATCCCTAAAAAAAGATACACCTAAGATTGAGGTTACAATGAAGCCTGATGAGGAGAGTAATTACACACCAGAGGAAAAAGCTACATATCCGAAGATTAAGGAATATGTGAAGAACAAGTATGGTGTGAATGTGCATACTTCTTACATTGCACAGGTTAAGCGGATGTGTGGTCTGGATATGGGCGAGAATTATAATAAGTTCAAGAAAGAGAATCCAGAAGTAAAGCAGTGTCCGCAGGAGAAGGTGGAGTATATTAAGGATGCGTTGAGATACTATAATATGATATAAATAAAAATACGATAGGAGGAATACTATGATTGCAGCAGTTATGTTGAGACATTATAAAAATTATGAAAATGTTAATTTCTTGCCAATAAGTGATAATGTTGATTGCAAATATACAGTATATGTAGGGAATAATGGTGTCGGAAAAAGTGGAATTTTAGAATCATTGGATGTAGTATTAAATAATCGTGAATGGAACATTACATCTGGAGCAAAAAAGAGTGAAGCTTACATATGCCCTGTTTTCTTAATAAAGAAAGATAGTGTTAGTAATCATTTAAATGAATATGCGTTTATTAGTAATTATTATTGGAATATTGATGATAGTACAAATCTAAGTGCAAGAAATACCGCAGCAGTAATGGCATTTTTGGATTACAAGAATAGGATAAAAGAAAAGTATGAAACAGATTATTATTTGATATTAATAGGGATACAGATTAATGATAGGCATTCATATTTTTCAAGTACTTTTGATACAGACTTTATGAATAAATTTATGAATAATTTTAACAAGGAAGAAGAAGCAGCACGAAATATTTTAGACGAAATAAGAGATGAAATTTTTTCAAGGTATAATTACCTTTATATTCCTGTAGAACAGTCGCTTAATGAATTGCTGAAATTAGAAAATAACGAAATGCAAATGTTGTTGAACAAAAATTTGCTTAATGAAATAGAGCAGATATTAACTAAGAAACATGATGGAGTTGGAAATAAATCAATAGTAAAACAAATAAACGAATATTTGGATAAATTTATTGAACAAGTCAATAAAGCAATATCTTCGGTGGATGAATCATATAGTTTTTCTACAGAAGGAAATTATAAAAAGAGCCTGACAGCAAAAGACATTAGGGAAAAAATTCTTGAAGCATATTTCCCATTGAGAGTGTTAAAACGTAATGGTAGAAAAATTAGTCAACTTAGTTCTGGTGAACAGAGAAAAGCTTTGATTGATGTTGCATATTCTGTATTGGTGGCAAATGGTAACAATGATACTGAAAGAGAAGTTATTTTGGCAATTGATGAACCAGAAACATCCATGCATATATCAAATTGTTTTAATCAATTTATGATGTTAGAAAGTTTAGCTCAAGAATACGGAAAGCAAGTTATTCTAACAACACATTGGTATGGTTTTTTACCTATCACACAGTTTGGTAATATGCATCATATATCTCGAAAAGAAGATAATAAGGTTAAAATTGATACATTTGATTTTTATAACTACTTAGAAGATAGAAGAAACTACCCTGATGTAATTGAATTAAAAAGCATGTTTGATTTGGCAACCAGTATTTTAACATATATGCGTAATAAACCAGAGACAAATTGGATAGTATGTGAGGGGAGTGATGATAAAACTTACCTTGATTGTATGTTTGAAAATGAAGATAACCTAAAAATATTGCCAGTAGGTGGTTGTGGAAATGTGGTAAAGTTATTCCAATTATTATATAGTCCAATGACGGAAAAAGAAGAGATACAATCGATAAGTAGTAAAATTTTATTTTTAATTGATACCGATGTGCAATTTAAACAAGTAAATAAGCCATTAGAGTTGAGTGGTGGGAAGAAGAATAATATTTTTATCAGAAGATTACAGTTGGATGATGGAGAAATTCGGTTAATAGACCCAACTATATTAAATAATACATATGCTCAAACGGAAATAGAAGATTGTCTAATTCCTAAAATATACTATGATAGCCTTGTGGATGTTATAAATGCTATTGGAACAGAAAATGAAAGAGAGATTATGTCCAAGTATGCTTTTGTTACAGATGCAAAGCAATCACGTTTAAAGGGCGATAATAGTTGTATTGTAGTTACAGATATTTCTTATGTCCATAAGAAGCAAATAATAGTTGATTTCGCAGAAAATAGTGATAATAAGTATTTAATTGCAAGGAAGTATGCAGAAAAATATAAACAATCCAGTGATAGAGAACCACATAAATTACAAATAGCGATATCAAAATGTCTTGATATATAAAATAGAAAATCAAAACTTGTAAGTATTGACACCGCTTCGCCTATGACGATAAATCAAGGGTGAGATGGTGTCATTTCTTATATTTACAAGTTGTCAGAGAAGAAGGTTGAAAGATACCTTCTTTTTTGATATCTATAACAAAAGGATTGATTCAAAATATTTGAGATGTTAGAATGAAAAAGTAGTAGGTGGTACTGCTAAAGTAGTAAGAATAATTGTTGACACACAAATAAAAAAGAGTTATTATTATTCTGTTACTAGTAACTACTACTGAAAGGGGGATTAATATGTTAGTAACAAAAATTGTCAAAATAGAATTTGCTAATTCAGAATGGCATGCGGTTGATTGTATTCATGATTTGAGAAAAGCGGCTAAAAGTGCAGCATTAAATCTGTACTCTAAATATAATGTTCGAATAGAGTTGCCTCGAATTGTAAATGATACACAGGTGGTTATGGATATGCGGATTCCCGAAGAAATTGTAGAAACCTTTAGAATAGGAAATCATCTGAGAGGCCTATCTGCTTACTTAATGAAATACTGTGATGGTAGATATAATGAAGCAGTTGTTGGTAATCGCATATTGAATTATATAGTCATACCTATGCCTGAATCAGAGGATGTTCAGATCCCGATGGTTCAGAGATTAGCATTGATAGCAGAAATGGCAGAATTGCTTAAAAACTCGGATAGCGAGACTAATGATAAAATAGCAAGAATAATTACTATTTTACATGGATGATTAAGGAGGTTTAGAGATGTATCCAAATAAATATTATGTGGAAATGAAAATAGCAACAAGATTGCCTTCAGCTTTTAATTTGAACGAATTGCAAATCCTAGAGAATGCAAGAATTAGACATAATAATTATTTTGTTAATGCTTCTAACAGACAGACAAAGAATAGGAAGTATATTTCCAAAATCATAACAAAAGGGGATGTAATAGGATTTTTTTTAGAAACAGAATATCCAGTTTCTAACATACAAAGAATTGGCAATGCACTCCGTATGTATGCAATAATGGCTGTCAATAATGGTTTTGGTGTTTATGTAGCAAATCAGCGATTGCTGAGAGCTGTGTAGTATAGAAAGAAGGTTGAAATACACCTTCTTTTTTTAGTTTGCGCGCCATGGGCACGCTCTAACGGGTGAAAGTCCCGAACACGCCCAGATAGTGGGATGGTGTTAGAATATAAATGGTACAAGTCAAAGTGAGAGCTTTTCATTCCGTCGATTAGTGATACAATAAAAGTATCGTACTGAAGGAGGAATTTATCATGGCAAAACATTTTGACAAACAGTTTAAACTGGATGCCGTCCAGTACTATCATGATCACCGTGAACTGGGATTGGTCGGCTGTGCATCAAATCTAGGCATCAGCCAGCAGTCTCTGTCCAGATGGCAGAAGGAGCTGCGGGAATCCGGTGATCTGGAATGCCGTGGATCCGGCAATTATTCTTCGGATGAGGCAAAAGAGATTGCCCGTCTGAAGAGAGAATTACGTGATGCCAAGGACGCATTTGATGTGCTAAAAAAAGCCATAAACATTCTGGGCGAATAACGGAAGCTGTTTATCTCGAAGTTACCGTTAAAGCAGAAAACGCTAAAAAAGCAGGACGCCGGGTTTCTGTTTCCGGAATGTTAAAATATTTAGGCGTTTCACGGTCAGGGTATGCCGCATGGAAACGGCATATACCATCCGATACTGTCAAACGCAGGAAACTGCTCAAGGACAAGATCAAAAAGATTTATGACGATTCTCATCAGAATTATGGTGTCCCTAAGATCACAAAGGAATTGCGTAAAACAGGGGAAAACATTTCTGAAAGAACTGTCGGCAAATACATGAAACAAATGGGCATCAAGGCCCAATGGATCCGTCCATGGACAGTAACAACCAAGGATTCCGATTTCAGTAATGAATTACAAAATATCCTTGATGAGCAGTTTAATCCTGAACGTCCAAATGCAGTCTGGTGTTCAGATATCACATATATCTGGACGATGGAAGGTTTTGCATATCTGACCAGCATTATGGATCTGTATTCAAAAAAGATCATTGCATGGACGCTTTCCAAAACATTGGAAACATCCTGTGTGATTGAAACTATAAACAAAGCAAAAGCAAAACGCAGCACCGAATTACCTTTGATCATCCACAGTGACAGAGGCAGCCAGTATGTATCGAAAGAATATAAACAGGCAACAGCAAAAATGAATCGAAGCTATTCTAAGAAAGCTTTTCCTTGGGATAATGCCTGTATCGAATCCTTTCATTCGTTGATAAAACGGGAATGGCTGAACCGCTTTAAGATCAGCAATTACAAACATGCATACCGCCTGGTATTTGAATACTTGGAAACGTTTTATAATACCAAACGAATTCATAGTCATTGCGATTATATGTCACCCGATGATTTTGAAGGATTGTATCAACAGGCAACTTTGGAATTGCTGGCAGGTTAGAATGAAAAAAACTCATTTTAACTTGTACTAAATCTTGACATAGGACCATACTTAGACAATTGAAGTATTGTAGTAAGGCTTGTTATGCGAACGGAAGGTATGGCAGGAGAGAACTGATTACCGAGGAAATGGTTAAGGTGGTGAGAAGAATTACTTATTAGTTGCAAATAAAACTATTGTGGTATTGGTTAATGCAACTTACTTATATGTGTTGTTGCAAGAAGCTTTATATAGTTGCAGATAGCGGGTAAATGAAATGTCGAGTTGCGCCTTTTTATTATTTGTTGCAAAAACATGCCTTTTCATTGTAAAAAATGCAATAAGGTATATAATGAGAGTATGAGATAAAGCATATTTTCAAATTACAAATATACCTATGAAAGGGGCGTTAATTATGTCAAATGATAATCAGATAGCTTTCCTTTGTTCGAGATTGAAGGAACTTCGTGAAAAGAATGGTTGTACCATGGATGATATGGCAAAAAAGATCGATGTATTAGAGGGCTTGGAACCGGGAACCGGTATGAACAAGTCGTCTATTTCACGTGTTGAAGGTGGAAAAACGGCAGAAAAAACTTTGCTGGAAATGGCAAAAAAATACTGTAAGGTTTTTGGAATGTCAGAATCACAGACTGAGCAGTTTTTAAGAGGAGAGAAGGTTGCTGTTCCAGATACTTCAGCGCTGCTTAAGAATTCACAACTAATAGATGAACTGAACAAGGAATATAGTAAGGTAGTTATTCCAAAGGTGGTTGTTGATGAATTAGATAATATAAAGAATAAGAACTCAGGTCCTCTAGGAAGAAAGGCTTGGGAAGTTATTCGTGGTATTAGTTATGGTTCTCATACAATTCTTATGGAATATAATGGCAATGCTGATGAAGATAACGAAGATTGCAAAATAATATACATTGCACAGGAGGCTTCGGATACATATCACTGCAAAGTAGATATCATAACAGAGGACACTGATTATTCAGCATACCTAAAGGGACATGAATCAGTTTCTGCATTACATCTTAGAGAATATATGGCTACTAAGCAGGAACTTATTAATATGACTAAATTGGCAAGAATTGATGCCTATTACGCAGATTCATATGAGGAATGCGAAGAGCCGACAGCAGATGAAGTTAATGCATATCTTCAGGATGGAAATACTCTTATTATTTCTGCAGTAAGAAATAATAGGGCAACAATAGAACAAAGAAAAGAAAAAATCAAATGGCTCATTCAGCTTGGTGCAGATGTGAATAAGCGTGATTGCAGTCGTAGATATTTTCCTGCTCTATCGCATGCAGTGCAGATGAAGGATTATGAGATGTTTATGTTTTTGCTTTCTGAGTGTAAGGCAAATCCTAATGTTGGAAGTAGAAATCCTTTTGATGCAGGAAAAGTACGCCAGAAGAATGAGGGAAATATGCCATTAATGATTGCTGCCTGGGAGGGAAAGAAGGATTTTGTAATTGCTTTATGTGAGGACGAAAGAACCAGCATTAACCAGCAGGACGCTAATGGATTTACTGCTCTCATGAAGGCCTGCATGAATGGTCATTTTGAAAATAATAAGGAAAAGCATACTTGGGATATTCGAAAGATACTTATTGATGCAGGAGCAGATCAGAAGATCGTTGACATTGATGGTAAAACTGCTGCTGATTGGGTTAGTGAGTATCATGAGTCTGGTCCTACAAGAAAGCAGTTTAATAGAGGGAACAATAAGAATAACCAGAAGAGGGGGAATAGAAGATGGTAACACGAGCTTGTATATCGATAAACAATCGATGCAATCTTAACTGTACTTATTGCCATTTTCATGAGAAGAAGGATTACATTCAGGAAGATAATATGGATGTAATTACTATCCTTGATAATATTACTTCGCATATTGAGGACAATAATATTGATTTGTTTAAGTTGGGATTCGTTGGCAATGGAGAACCACTGTTAGATTACGAAAAACTTAAACAGTATATTGTTCATATAGGCGATTATTTGAAATCCGGAAGAATTGCTGCATACACCATTACAAACGGTCTTTTAGTTGATCGTGAGAAGTTAGAGTTCTTCAAAGAATATAAAGTAAATGTTGGTTTTTCAATAGATGGAATTCCTGCTATTCATAATATGTATAGATGCGGTAGTCATGAACGAGTAATGGCCAATATAGCTCTATATAAAGAAGTGAATGGAAAGTATCCTTCTATGAATTGTACTGTTGGAAAAGAGATAATCGACAATCCAGAGGAGACTATTAGTTTCTTTGAACAATTTGGAAATAGGATTACTTTTTCTAGGATGATTGGAAAGCAGGGTATATCGCTACCTGAGTTTAATATGTTCTTAAATAATGCTATGGAACGATTAAATGTCAGAACTGGTGGCTACGACTGTACCATGTATGGTGGTATGTGTGGTGCAGGGATGGATAATATCTTTTATGCTAATGGAAAGATATTCATATGTGGAAATTGCATTGACTTACATTTTTCGATGCCTTACGACACACCTCTGAATGAGGTTAGTTTTGATGTTATCGATTTTGATAGAAACTGTTGTTTCAAGGAGGTATTTACAGGTTGAAAATAGCATTATATGGAATGCCTTGTGCAGGCAAGAGTACATTGATGGATAAAATAACTGATGCAAAAGTTATTAATGGCAGCCAGGAGTTGAGACGTATTTGTGGTGGTTCTTTTTCAGAGTTATCAGAAGAAGAGAAACATCAAGTTAGAATTAAATACACTGAATATATTAATGGATTGAAGGATGAAGTGATTGTTTCTGATGGGCATTATTCGTTCATGGAGAATGTTGCATTTACTGAGGCTGATGGAGATTTGTACGATATCTTTATTTATCTATATTGTTCTCCGGAAACTCTTAAGGAAAGATATGTTTTGTCAGAGAAAAATGCTAAGTTTTCTGACGAGTCCATTGAGTCGATAAGACAATGGCAAGAGTTTGAGATAAGTAATCTTAGAGATGAATGTCATAAGCGAAATAAAGATTTTTACGTTGTAAGTGATAATGAAGAAGAACAGAATATGTTTTTGGAATTCATATCTTTACTTCGCGAGGGTTTCAGTTCCTATGATTTAGCAACAGATATTTGTAAGCAAATAATGGAGCAGTTCAACAAGCAGGATATCCTGTATATAGTTGATGGAGATAAAACTATTATTACACAAGACTCATATAGGTTCTGTTGTAATGGTAAGACAAAGATCTTCGATGGAGATTTTTATACAGGATATCAATCATTTTTATTTGAAAAAGAATTACAATATGCATCTATCGACGAATCTAAAATACCAGAGATAACAATTAACAACGAAGTATATGACGTTGTTGCGTCAGGCAATTATGTTGTGCTTTCTTCTGGAATAAAAGATTTGTGGAGCGATATTGCTAAGGCTAAGAATCTTGGAACTGTATACGCCAGTCCATACATAAGCGCAGATGTTAAGTATTATGTTATAAAGCAATTACGAGAACATGGGTATACAGTTTTTGCCTATGGAGACAGCAAGATTGATTTATATATGCTACGTGAGGCAGATAAAGGATTTTTGTATATTGGTAAGCGGATAAGCAGATCATTGAAGAATGAAAGCTTGTCTGGATTAGTGTCGATTTATGATCATTCTGTGGTTGTTTTGGCTGATGAGGATGAAGAAGTACAAGATGATATCGCTATTTGTAAATCCAATTCCGGAATAAACGGAAGCAGGCTGGCAGCAGCCCATGTGCGATTAGGAGAAAAAATAGGAAAGCGTATTTCTACTGTATTCCCGGAGAAAAACATGTCAATTTTAGTTTTAGAAAGAGGTGGCCGGTTTTTTGGTGATGGGGTATATATGGGGGCAGGCGGAATATTCTATTCAATGAATCCGAAGCTTGATGATACTCCTGTAATTAAATCCGAGAGGGTAGTTATTGTTGATAGCGTAATTAATACAGGAAAATCAATAATGAGAATTATTGAAGAGATAAAGAAGAATAATCCTGGTATAGACGTTGTTATCGCTGCAAATGTTATTCAGAGTGAAGCTGTCGAGTTATTTAAGGATTATCTCGTGTTTGCAACAAGGCTTTCAAAGAATTCGTTTGTAGGAATTAATCAATCAAAACAAACTGGTAAGACAGGACCAGATACTGCGGATAGACTTTTTAACTTAATAGAAAAACGATATTGAGATAATTTTGTTGCAACAAAATTATGAAAAGTTGCAATTAAATATGGAGATATTGATGGAAATAGGCTGTTTTAGAGCAGAAATGAGCTCTGGACAGTCTATTTTTATGCCCTTTTGTTGCAAAAAGCTTTCAAAAGTTGCAAAACTGAGTATTTTTACTATGGTTGTTGCAGATAGGTATTTGCTGTTGCATATATTAACGCAAATATATCTTTGGTTGCAACATGGCTGTATATCGTTGCTATAACGGGTGAAAATATTGTAAAAAATGCAACAGGTGTTATGATGTACTTACAAAGCAACGGAACAGTAATTCAGTAGCGAATAAACAAAGCAAAACACAAGGAGGAATTCATTATGAGAACAGAAAGAGTAAACGAGTTAAAGGCAAGCATGAAGTCATTTGGAAAGGAAAAATATCAGAAGGCTGAACTTCTTGATGAGATGTTTGCACTTCAGCAGGAAATTGTAAGTCTTACATTTAATCAAGATCATGCAGCACTTGCAGAGTTAAGAATCTGGGATGTAGAAAAACATCTGGAACAGATGAACGAGGAACTCGGAAATGTAGCTGATGAAGAACTTCAGAGATTTATTGAAGGAAGCAAAATCCTTTGTAATCTTATTAAGGCTGAGATATCTGGTAACAGGGGTGAGGCTAAAGCATTCAGAACATTAGAGTACATTAAATCAAGAAATTACGTACTTAAGAATGTGGAACTTAGTGACGGAGATTTTAGAACAGAGTTGGATGCAGTTGTTATTACTCCTTCAGCTATCACAATCGTTGAGGTGAAAAACACTGCAAAAGATATTTTTATTGATGAGGCAGGAAACTACTTCAGAACAGGGGAGTTTTTAAGACTTGATTGCAATATCGGTGAGAAGATGCAGATTAAGGAAGAACTTCTTAGAAAGGCATTGTCGACAACAGGATACGGAGATGTAGAAATCAACAGCGTTGTTGTTTTCACCAATAATCGTATTGAAGTTCAGAACAAGTTTGAAGGATTAAGAACCTGCTTTTCAAGCCAGCTTTCATACAAGGTTGAAGGAAACAGATCAAGAGTCATTTTCAGTGACGAAGATATGGATGCTATTAAGGCTTGTATCGAGGAAGCTGAGAACAAGGAAGCTTATCCATTTGAGTTTGATGTGGAACAGTATAAAACTGATTACGCAACACTGATGGCAAAGCTCGAAGAAGCATCAATAAAGTCAATTGAAGTTGAAGATGTTGCTGAGGAATCTATAAAAGCAACACCTGTTAAGAAGGGTGGCTTTGACGATGTGATTAGAAACATCTTTACTTCAAAATACGCTAGATATGCTGGAGGCGCGGCAGCAGCTTTCGCAGTGTCATTTATCATATCAGCAGTTACTGCAACTACTATTCATAAAGGAGGTTTTTGATTATGGGAGATGCAATGAAAGGTATGATTTTGGTTCTTATGATTCTGTACATCTTATCTCCAATAGATGCCTGCCCGGGACCTATTGATGATGTAATCGTATTACTTGTTGGCATAGCTGCAAGAAAAGGTGTAGCTGAAATCGAAGATTAAAGGAGGTGTCATTATGGATTGCGTATGTTGTGGAAGATCATTAGCTGGGGGAGTTCTTATACTTCCCTGGGAAGATGGAGATAATGAGTATGCTTATGTAACTTGTCCTCACTGTGGTGAAGAAAACATCCAGAAAGGATATGGCGAAGATGATGATTAAGGAGGTAGCACGCATGACAATTGGTATTTTGAAAAAGGGTGATAGCGTATTGAATGTTACACCAGAGTTTATTGCGGTTCAGAGAAAGAATGGAGAGGTCGATATTGTACCTCTTCTGAAGGATGAAACGGGGCTAAGAGTAGATGTTGAGAACATTGTAACTATCGGATATGGCAACAATACAGTGCAGGCAACAAAGGATGATGTTGTCGTGACTACATTTTAAGGAGGGGTTCTTATGTCAGGTAAAAAAGATAGATCAGTTGTAGCGGTTATTTCAGGACTTACATCAAATCAGGCAGCGCAGATTTCTAAGGATATTATGAAGTCTAAGCAAAAGTATGCACCAAGTGGCAGAGGCACTATTGCAGCAGGCTTTACATCAAGTGTTGGTTCTCTTCTTCAGAAGGGGAACAAAAGGATTGGAGGTTGATATTTATGGGAAAGAGATCGTCAGCTCATATAAAGGCCCAGCGTGCGGGTAGAGAACGTGATGGTAATAGATGTCAGATCTGCGGTTCAAATGATCATGTTGAAGGGCATCATATCATTGATCACCAGTTTGGCGGTGCGGCAGATAAAGATAACATTGTGGCTCTCTGCCATAAGCATCACAACGATGTACATAAGGGACTTATTGGTTTATTGAAAATATAATTATGGAGGTTATGGCGTATGACAAACGAAGAAACTTACTCAAGAAAATGACATCAGGAGAACTTGATGGATTTGTTGGAGATGATCTTACAACATCTGGTGGATCTTCAGTATGGTAGGTAATCAAGAATGGAATTCCTGCGATGTTTAAGCAGTGCCCAGGCAGTAGATTTTTCAATGGTAAAGAGAATGAGCATATCGAAGGTGCGTTTCATACTTTACAGGAGTGGGTTACTGATGAACAGAATCAGGAGTTCTTGAGAAAGTTCGGATGGTTGATGAAGGATGAGGTGGTAAGGGCGTATAGTGCTAAATTTAAGCCTAAGAGATAGTTGAGAGGAGGATATGCTATGAGTCGTCAAAGAAGTTCAATAGTTCATGAGTTTTATTGTACTCAGTGTGGTGAGCGCGGAATACCTGTATATAGAAAATATGGTCAATTTAGAAAAGTAGGCCATTTGAAAAAGCTGTATTGTTTATCTTGTGGTAAGGAAACAAATCATGCCGAATGTATCAGTGCTTCTAAATACGACTCTAACATGTTCTTCGAAGAATATAAGTCTGGCAACTTTGATAGTGAAGGAAATAGAGTTCTTTCATTATCTGAGTGAAAGCAGAAGAAGCAAGAACCAGAGAGCATTGCAGATGTAGACCAAGAAGGTGATTTATCTGAATGGTATGAGCTTTTTAATATGGTTGTTGAGAGCGTTTAATATATAGCCGGTAGGAGAATTAACACGAGTCTTTTACCGGCAATTTTATACTGAACTGAAGTATTTTTCAGTATAAAATTGCCGGCGCTTGTGATAGTATATATTGGGAAAACGTATGAATTTTGAGTAATAACAAGCAGAACGGAGATGAGAGTTCGTGAAGATATTGTCGCTAAACATGAATATGTTTAATTATGATGCTGTAGGAAGCTTCTTTAAATATCTACGAGAAATAAATCCCGATATTGCTATAATTCAAGAATGCAGATTTAACAGATTAGATGGTCTTCCAACTGATTATAATATCTTACTACCAAATAATTTTTCAAAAGAAAAGATTGATAATAGAATTCATTTTACACTTATTCTCTGTAAAGATAAAACATCGCAGCGCGAGGATATAAAGGAACTTAATAAGTTTGATTATTCATATTTGAAAATGACAAATGGGAAAAGTACTTTATTAGCGTTACATCTTCCATATCGTGGAGATGGCGTCGAAAAAGAGTTTGATAAACTACTAGAAAATATTCGGATATGTGATGCTAATATTATATGCGGTGATTTTAATGCAAGCAGAAAGAAACCTAATGAAAACTATAATTTTATGTGTGATTTGGTGTGTAATGATGGATATGTTAACTTATGGGAGTTTGGAGCAAAGAATAGACTTGCTCAAATCGTGGATTATAGTGGAGAAAAAATACTGGCAGAACAGGATAAAGAATATCGTACTTATTCAGGAAATACGCATATCGATTATTTCTTGGCAAAGAATGATGCGTTTGCACTTAATTCCATAATGATTGATAATAGGACGTTGGCTTTTACAGATCATTGTGGCATATTTGTTGATCTTAACATGAAGTAGAAGGGTGTAAAACTATTTCATTTTATGTCCTAAAGAAATACGCGGACAAGAATATTGCTTTTATTGGCAGTAGTGTTTCTATTATTATTAGCCGGTAAAGGTGTAACAAAAAATCGGCGTACGCGTTGTATGTTAGTTCAGTCAGGCAGTCTGTACGCCAAGTAGTAACTGGTTGACTGCGGCAAACGGTAAATTCTCAAAAGGGTGTAAAAGCCCGATTTTACGCGGGGTTCGCGATATGTTGTAGCCCTTTAGAGAGATGCCGCATGTGGAGACGGTTGTTCTCTTGTCCCAACAAAAACCGGATGACAGGATTGAGGTTGAGATAGAGTTGGACGAGCTGGATTTGACCAGTGCGGAAAGTAAGGCAACTTATGAGGAGATTAAGGAGTATGTCTTAAAAGAGCATGGTTTGAAGGTTTCTAACCTGCATATTTCACAGGTAAAAGGGAAATGTGGAATAGATAATATGAAGTGACCTCACATTTGTAGCAACGTGGATTTACCTGTATACT
>ERZ779892.1283-NODE-1283-length-23579-cov-8.796633_pt1 | contig 23579 bp, 26 predicted proteins | sample MGYA00511552_ERZ779892 | MGnify/ENA primary metagenome ERZ779892 (study PRJEB29588, sample SAMEA2154561) | human gut metagenome | biome: human gut; feature: human-associated habitat; material: faeces | place: Denmark | collected 2008/2010 ... | reverse complement strand
TATCCAAGGGCAAATCAAAAAAGACAAAAGAACAACACAAGAATCAAAAACGCAGGCCCCTCCGCCTAACGGCTCCGGGGCCTGCTTCTTGTTTTTTACACAGTCTTTTCCAAGCCGCCCCGTGCCCGGCTACCGCAGAAAAATCTAAGCAATATCGCAGAATTTTCCCGTTGCGCCGGACGAGATGAATTTGGACTTTCTCGGAATTGACTTTGAAGCGAGCGGAACGGAGTGGAGCGAGCGACCCTCGACTATTCTTGATTTTTTCTTTGCCTTTCTGGAAAATTTCGATTGCCCTTGGATATAGTATGGCGGCTTGATTTTTGGAAAAAATTGATAAAGCTTTGCCCCTTTTGGTGCATTTGGCGTTTTAACGTCAATGCACAGGGGCAAAGCTTTTTCTTTTTTCCCAAAAAGGGCAAACAAATATCAACTTTTTCCGATTTCTTCACCTTCTGTTCGATTTTCGGGATTTTTTGATATGTTGTTTGCCCCTGTAAAGTGTCCTTTTGTCTGTAGTCAATTAAAGCCCCGGAAAGAGGTTTTATCTATGAGGAAGCAAGTTCAAAAGGGACGCTGCACTCGGCTCAAACTCCAAAAGTGCCCGCAGGTATGTGCACTATACGACAAGGTGCAACTTGCCTATGCGCGGCAGTTGGACGCGGAGGAAAATGTCGTGTCGTTTGAGGTCAATGTCCAGCTCAACGACAACACAGGGGCGCTCAACGACCTCGGATTAGCGGACACCTACACCACCGACTTTTTGCTCACACTTGCAGATGGCACACAGGCAGTCCGAGAAGCGGTCTACCGTCAACATCTATCACGCCCCAGCGTTGCGGCACTCTTGGAGTCATCTAAGCGCTATTGGGCAAGTAAGGGCATATCCGATTGGGGCATCATAATCGACCGTGAGGAGGCAACGCTATGAAAAATCTCGACATTCTGCAAGCTTCGGACGGCTCCCAGCTTCGCATTATTCTGTATGCAGAACCGCAAAGTTATGTGGTTGACTGCCAGCGTTTTCGTATGCCATCGCTTGTCCGCAATGCAGACCTTGCAGCCATGCAGACAGTCAGTGCTGACCAGTACGCTGCTTTCGTTCTGGACGATGACCTTTCCCCACGGCAGCGTGCGCAGCGCGACAAACGCTTTTCACTCCTCGATGGACTTCTATGCTCGCAGGCAATCACCGATAAGGCATACCGTAGCCGCACCGCGCAGGAGCAAGCCACCCTTGCCGGGGTCACTCGCCGAACCGTGCTGCTTTATCTCTGGCGCTATTGGGTAAGCCAAAATAAAAATGCACTTTTAACTTCTTCGTGCACTGAGCACAACAGTGACCACACCTGCACATTAAGCGTGGATGAGAAAAATATTCGGTGGGCGCTTAATAAGTTTTACTACACACCGCAGAAGCAGACCTTAACTACAGCGTACAAAATGATGCTGCAAGCCCGCTACTGTGACGCATACGGCAAGCTTCTGCCACAGTATCCTTCTTTCTGGCAGTTTCGTTATTACTTTAGATGCCACCGCGACCCCATAAACGAGACAATTAGCCGCCAAGGTATCAAGGCATACCAGCGCAATCATCGTGCATTTACAGGCTCTGTGATGGCATACGCAGAGGCTATCGGCACATACATGACAGATGCCACTGTTGCGGACATCTACATCGTCAGCCGCATCACCCGCAAGCCCATCGGTCGCCCCATCATATACACGATGGTAGACGCATATAGCAATCTAATCACCGGCGTGTACGTTGGGTTAGAGGGCGGGCAATATGCCTTGCGCTTACTGATGCAAAACACCTGTGCAGATAAGGTTTCCGTCTGCCACAAATATGGCATAGAAATAGACCCGCAGGACTGGCCCAGCCATCATCTCCCATCAAAAATCATAACCGACCGGGGAACAGAATTTCTCGGCGGACCTCTCGAAAATCTGTGCGAGTGCTATCAAATCGAGGTTGAGAATTTGCCGTCCTATCGTCCAGACCTCAAAGGCCCAGTCGAGAAGCTATTCGATTTAATCCAGAGCGCTTATAAGCCCCTGCTCAAGGGCAAGGGAATTATCGAACCGGATTATCAAGAGCGCGGAGCTCCCAACTATCGTAAACAGGGAGTGCTGGACATAGACCAGTTCACGCGCATTGTGCTTAAATGTGTCATTTATTACAACAGCAAGTATATTATGGGGAATTTTCCTCTGACCACCGCTATGATGCAGGTGGGAGTTCCGCCGATTGCTGCGCGTATTTGGACTTCCTGCCCTTCGTCATCGCTGACAACGGTTGACAGTGCAAAATTAGGGCTGACACTGCTGCCCAGAGCGGACGGACGAATCACGCAGCGCGGATTGGAAGTATTCGCTCTTAATTTTTCAAATACACTTTTCAAAAAGCGCTTTGTGCGGGCAGGGCTTTCTGGACGGGAGAAAGTCGTCATTGCGTACAATCCTGCCTGCTTGGACTCAATTTGGCTCTTTGAAAACGGAGAGTACACAGAATTTAGGCTCATGCAAGACCAGTATCGTGGCAAGACGCTTGCCGAGGTGCAGGACGCACAGCAGGAACGGAAAAAGGCTGCTGTCGATTGGAAAAAGCAAGACCTACAGGCGCAACTTGACCTAATGGCAGATATATCCGCCATCGCGTCAATGACGGAGCGTCCAGCCGCGACCGGGAATATCGGCAAACAAATTGCCGAGAACCGCCCGGTTGCGAGAAAGCAGGAAAGCATCAATATGATGGATTTACTCTTTGACACGCAGGAGGATTTATAAAATGCTTGCTCAATATACCAGTAGTCCCTTGTATCCGGGTAACCCTTACATAGAGGCGCTTCCGCCGATGCTGGTCGGGCGTGAGTTGGCTTCTGCTCTCGCGTTTCTTCCGCCGTATTCTCCATCAGACCGCGAGCGACCTGCCGGGGAGCGTTTGCAGTTATTGTCGCAACTATACTCCATCTACCAGCCACTACCCATGACAATCGAACTGTACTGCCAGATATACAACACGCTTTTGCACAGTTATAGCACCTACACCCCTATAACGGAGGCAACCTATGCCCATGCCGCCTATTCTTCTATTCGTTCTGGCACTAACGCCGCCTCTATTGGTGGTGGGAGCAGCTTCTCCCTTATAGGCGTATCCGGGCTGGGCAAATCGACCGCTTTGCAGCGTGTTCTTTCGTTGTTTCCGCAGACCATTGAGCATAAATCCTACCGAGGCAAAATGTTGTGTTGCCATCAGATACCGTATCTGGTTGTACAGACGCCGCACGATGCCTCGGTTAAGGCTTTGATTCTCGACATCTATTTGCAGATTGATGCCCTTTTAGGGACCACCTACCATGTCCACGCTGAAAAGACCCGTGCAACAACCGATGTGCTTGTAAGTCAACTCAGTTTAATTCTGCGGAGTAACCATGTAGGGCTTCTTATTGTCGATGAGCTGCAAAATATTGCCTACCGTAAGGGAACTGGTGGCAGTAAGTTTTTGAATTTTCTCGTCCAGCTCATTAACAGTGCCGGAATTGGCATCTGCATGGTGGGAACGCCGCGTGTATTTCAACTTTTGCAGCAGGAATTTCGTTCCGCGAGACGCGCAACCGGACTGGTCTATGACCGCCTGCCGGACGGTCCAGAGTTCGACCTTCTATTGCGTACTCTTTGGCGCTATCAATATACCCAGACCGATACCACTCTCACGCCAGAGCTGCGGTCCTGCCTGTATCGCTGGACACAAGGCATCCCGGACATACTTGTTAAGCTACTGTACCATGCACAGGAGCAAGCAATTCTTACCGGAACCGAATCTTTGGATGCAGAACAATTAAAAGGTGCACTTCAATCCAACCTCGGAATGGTACATGATTATTTGTCAGAACTGGACCGTACCTCTCACGCGAACACTTACACCCCTATACATGGTAAGCATCAAAAAGTGGCATCTCCGTCTACTGTTCAGACCCATACAGGACAAGATTTCGTCCACGCACTCAAAGTTGCCAAGCGGCAGGGGCTTTCTCCTTTAAGCGTGTATAGCGACTACGTCAAGGGGGAGGTATCTATATGATTTCGTTTTTTCCGGTGCCTTATCCAGACGAACTATGGTATAGTGTCATCTGCCGTTACCACGTCCGCAGTGGCAATTACTGTGCCAAACACACCATGCAACAGCTATATGGTGACACATACCGCACTCCAAGCCTGATGCTCTGCGGGGGAATAAACACACTGTTGCCACAACTCCCACAAGGATACTTGCACACGAAGGACATTGTAATGCAGCATACATTTTATCCATACTATGCTCGATTTTTTTCAACGCAACGTAAGCGCTCCACCTATGCTTATACTGTCAACGGTAATCCTGCAGCCGTGCACCGGATGGGTATTTCGCAGGCTAATGGGACTCACTGCTCTGTAATGCGCTATTGCCCAGTCTGCTATCAAGAGGACTTGCAGTTGTACGGCGAACCGTACTGGCATCGCAGCCATCAGTTGTCCGATATGCAAATTTGCACCAAGCATCGCTGCTGGCTGGTCGATACCAACGTCGCATACAATAGCACGCGACAGCAAGAACTATTTCCTGCAACATTTGCTATGAAGCTCGCAAAAGAGCCAACAAAACCTGTGCCAGATTGCTTGCTGGCATTAGATTTATTGTTACAGGATACGTTAGATTTTAGTTTCGACTTTAAGGACGGGTCTGTTTATCACGCCGTTCTTGACCGTGAATTACGTTCCCGTAGCTGGCGTTCCCTGACAGGGGGACGCACCTACGCATCAAAGATTGAAAATGCACTTTTAAGTTTATACGGCACTTCTATTCCGGCAGGGGATATAGCCGCCAAGCAACTGCACGCCACCTTATGCAACAAGTCTGTTGCACCGCGATACGTTCTGCAACTTGCCGTTCTGCTGGGGCTGTCCCTCCACGACCTACTACACGCACCCGCTCCTGCGCCCGACTACACAACCGAAATGAAAGCAATGTATCAATCGGGAGCCAGCATGTACCATATAGCCCAATTATACGGCATGGACGCTAAAACGGTGGCCCGTTGGGTCAAAACGGAAGGTCATCATCGTCCTTAACGTATGTGGCTTCATCGTCATCATCCCATGTTGCAGCACCCGCCTCCACATATTCCAACGGAATATATTCGTCGCTCTCGCCGTCGTCATAGGGGACTGCACTTATAGCTATATCCTCTACGCTCTCTTGGGACATTTCTTCCTTGCGTTTTCGCTCTTCCTCTGCCATCTGCTTTTGCATAAACGCAGGGATGAACGGCACAAATTTATTTTGTTGCGGCTTTTCCTCCTTTTTCGGTGGCCACAAACCACCACCGGGGATAGGGATTTTCTGGCTCATCGGCGGCTCCGGTGCGGATACTTCGGGGGCGGAGACCAGTTGCTGCGGAATATACGGGGGAATTTTTACCTGTGGTATTTCCTGTGCAGAATTTTTGCTTTGCAAATTTGCCTTCTTGCCAGCTTTCTTCTGCTCGCGCTCATTTTTTCGCTGCTCTGCGTCCTTTTTGCCCTTCTTGTAGTCGTTCCGAAGCTGATGATATTTGCTCTTGCCACCCCTCATGACAACATCCGGATTAACCATCCAGCAACTTCCGCCCAGACAAGTCATGAAGTCTTTTTCCTTCAGCGTCCTAATTGTTCGTTCTACAGACGCTTTTGATGTCCCACTGTTTTTTGCAATTACCTGCTGTGGAGCGTCCAGCGTATTGCTCGCCCAATCAAAATTTTCTAAAATATAAATGAACACTTCATTTTCTGCACGCCCTAAACCAGCCATCGCATCAAAAAAAGGCTTATATAGTTTCCAAAAGTCCTTGCTATAATTATCCTGCATCTCAGCGATAGATATATCAATTGGAAGCGAATAGCTTTCCCCCGTGCTTTTATCGACTATGCAAAGATGGCTAGTTGTTTTTCTCTTATACTCGTCATATTGCCCTGTCAATTCTTTCTGGTCGTTATCTGTTCCCTTGGCGAGCAGTCTTGGATTAAGCATCCATTCCCCATTTTTCCGCGTCTCTGGTTTCTGAATATTCACAACAATATCCTGCTGCTCCAAATACGCAATTGCTTTTTTCACAGTCTCTTTGTCGCATCCGGATTCTCGCACAACTTTTTGGTAACTCAATTTTACTTTGTTCGTAAGCGCCTTTACATTTTTCAAAACTACTGCCGTCACTTTGCTGATAGGCGCGGTCATGCCATGAAGTTTATCAAAGAAAGCAGGGGACGCTTTCCAAAAGCCAATGTCCGAAAAATATTCATAATTTGGTTCCTCTGGCAGAGAATAGGTTGCCCCCGTTTCCGTGTTCACCAGAACTTTCGAACTGTCCATATTATTTTGCTCCATTCGCATGAGATTTACCTCTTGATGGCTAGTATTCGATTTCTTGACGGTTAGTATTCGATATTCTGATGGAATTTACGTCAAGATTCACTTTTATTTTGCGTGTTTACTATTTAGTATTTATACGATATATCGTAATATTAACAGTCTACTCATTTTTGAGTAACATATGTTCTTCTCTTCTTATCTTATCGTCCTATTTATTTCTAGGCGCTCAAAGAGCGCCTTGGACTGAATAGGAAAGTACTGCGAGGCGTTGCAGACTCTTTCTTCTTTGTTGGTAGCATTCCGCAAAGTTCCATCTTTGTGCTTCAAAGTCATCGTGTTCATTTCTCGGTTTCTCTGCTCTGTCTCTTCGTTCAGCTTTGGGTTGCAAAGGGAAGTTTTGGGGTGTCTACTTACTAGGCAGGCACACTGCCCGAAGCCCGTCTTTTCGTTCTGGAATACGCACAATAGGGGGAGCCGTGCCTCTACTATCAATTAACCCCTGCTAGGGCGGAGGGCATCTTTCCTGCTTGCTGATGGCAGGTGGTCTGCCGCAAGGGAAAGTTGCTACTACCGGACAGTTCCCATCGTTCTGGACGGACGGCCGAGCCGTCCCGCTACTGACGGTAAGTTCAGCGCGGCAGGCACAGTGGCAACAGCGGCAAGCTTTTTCTCTGCAAAGGGAAGCGTTCTTCCAGCCGAGCATACAGCCCCATACGCGCGCTCTGCGTGTTCTGGTAGGCAAGTTTCCCACGTCCATAGAGGAAGCCGCTGTAGCGCCCTCAGCGTTGCCGTGAGAGTGCGTATTCCTGCAATGACACCTTCTGTTGGCAGGATGCTCTGCACAGGAGATTCCTCACTGTCGTTCTGCCGTTGCGTTGCTAAGAGGGCGAACCGAGAGAAGCGTTCCGTTCCTCTCAACAGAGCCTCTAGGACCGCAGCGCTGGCGCTCTGGAAGGTAAAATCATGTTCCCAGCATTCAGCGCTTCCTATAGGCTTCCATGCCGCTATGGGAGCCGCCTACACTGACGTGGGGAATGTGGCTTTCCGGCTGTAGCCCGTTGCAAGTGGGACTTCCAGAACGATAAGCACATAAAAAGAGCCTGCACATTAAGGGGCACCCGCCAACCTGCCGGTGGGGATAGCTCCTTGTTGTGCGGGCTTGTTTTTTTGCTCTATAGTGCACTTTTCAAATTACAACAATATAGTACATCACTTCGCACAAATGTGCAACCTCAACCGTACAAAATATTGCTTTTCTCATATACAAAAAGGCGACTTTTTAAGGAATTTTCCCCAAAAAGGTCGCCATAATTTGCTTCAATTCATTTTAAGTGTACTGCCCATTTATTTGAAGTAGAAGTTTTTATGTAACCGCACAGCTCCACTATCTGCTATAACATATAGGTCATCTTCCAAATGTGCAAGGTCTGCTGGTTTGATAATCAACTGCGGACGCGGACCGTTGTCAACTGCCACAAGCGACCGCCTTTCACCAATCATTTTGGAAAAATATTCCTGTGTCTCGGTGTCTTTGCAGCCCAACAGAACGACAAAGCGAAAGTTGCCCAGCATTGCAATCTGCTCGTCTTTTCCATAAATCATTGTTATATCGTGCAAATTTTGTGTGATTATCAGAATCCTAATTTTTCTTTTACGCAAGCGCCGAAGGGCCGGTGTAATTTGTAATCGCCCAAAAGACGCAAACTCGTCCAAACAAAATAGAATCATTCGCTTATTTTCTTTGGGTCTTGATGAAAAATACTCCATTGATTGCGCTGTAATTATACGCATTAAGTCGCCATAGATTTCGAGCTTTTCTTCCGGGATGTAAACATATATACTATTTGTTTCCAGCGTGGCCGGACAGATTGATTGTTCATAGCTGGTAGGTGTCCTAAGTGCATTTTTAATTTTTTCGTTTGTGGCAAATAATTTTAGTGCATCATCGGCGGCTTGTTTGCAACCTGCTGTATTTTGTTCGCTTGCGCCGGAAAAGCTGCTAATGTACATATTGGCAGTTTGGTTATTTTGCTTTGCAATATCGTTCAGTAGGGAGCGCCAATCATTGCCTAAAAAGTGTTCACATATTTTTACGAAACCCCAGCCCATGCCGTAGTAGCAAATAAGCGCTGCCGTTATCATTTTTCGGCCATTTTTCGTAAAAAATATGCCAGCCTCGCTATCATTAGCCTTATCCGGCAACAGCAGGTAGGCAAGTTGCTCCAAGCGCTCCTGCCGTTCAGTGTCATCGTCTACTGCGTTGATTGACGCAAATACGTCATAGGGGATACAGTCTTCAGAGGTTGGGTCGTAGACAATTTTATTTTCTGTGTGCACATTAGCAGCAATGTCGCCGGAAATGTCCACCACCAGTGCCGTGCCTTGCCAACTACGCAGCGTTGGAATCAGCAGCGCACTTGTCTTACCTGTGCCAGACGGTCCCAGCACAAGAATGTGCCCCTCGTCTTGTTCGGGGGAATATGCCCGCAAGCCGAATCGTTTGCCAAACACAATACCTCGTGCCTGCCCTTTTGGTTTATATCTAATATCTGATTTCTTCAATATGCTTGAGATATGCTTGCTTCGTCCCTTTACGCAGACCACCAGAACGAGTACCGACAGCAGAATCACCGTCACCATCATCAGATATAAATTGATAGTTGTAATTATCTGGTTCATCGCTGTTACCTCAAAAATGCAACTGCGGTCCAGACGACTCTCCAAAATAGAGCGTCTGGTTGCGTTCTTCCAGCCTGCGCTCAATCTCACACTCCGTTTTAAGTTCGGCCACCGTGCGGTTGCCTCCCTGCTCGCGCGTGATGCCCGTCATGACACGGGCATCGTCCAGACCGTGTGCGTCAAGATAGCGTTGCATATCCGGGTGAAAATTACGCAGTTCACGGCGGGTGAGCACTTCGTGTGCACAGATTTTATAACCCTGCTCATGCTTGGGGTCCTCAACGGTCGGGATGAAACAAAAGTGCAGGTGCGGCTGTCCGCCCTCATCGTCGTGGACGATTGCCTGCACTACATTTTCTTCACCGTAACGCGCTGCGAGAAAATCATACACTGTTTCAAAGAACTGGTGTTCCCGCTCCTCCGCCAAGTCTTGCGGTGCTGTTACAATCCAGCCCGCCATCACCTTGACATCCTCTCGGCCATAGCAGTACAATTCACTTTTGCGTTGGAGAAAATAATCATAATCGGTCATGCCCCGGTCTGGCGACAGCTTATAGTCATAGCATTGCCGCTCCGGGTCAATATCGGGATTGGACGATTTCGCAATCTCGCGTTCATTATGCCGTAATTGGTTGCGGACTGCACCCGCCGAAAATTTTTTTACGCTTGCCATTGTTGCTCATTGCTCCTCTCTGTAGTGCTGCGGCACACGGAAAAAGAAAATGGTGACTCAGACATATCGGCTGTAAGCGCCCGACACAACGACGTCGGTCACTTAGCCGCTATGTCTGAGTCACCATACAAGATATAGCAGTCCCTGCGGGGACTCCTACCGCCCGCGAGCGGGCTTATCTTGCCAAAGGACTTTACGCAGTGCTCCGCGCTGCCCGCCCTCTGGACTCCCTGCCGTGATGCCTTGCCCTCCGAGGCAAAACATCCCGGCATTGGGGCTGCGGCCCCCTCGCAACACCCGTGCGCTGTTAGCTTACGGGTGTTTCTCCCCCTTGTTGGGATTCTTTACGGCGGACCGTTTCTTCTTCCCGCCGCATCTGCTCAAGCATCCGTTCGTTCATACTCACCATCGCTGCCAGCATCACATCTTCTGGGCGAAGAGCGCTAATGTCTAGCTCCGGCACGGTATCGACCGTACACTCCTGCGTATACGGGTCGTAGGTCGTGTCCATAATTGCACACACTATACCTTGGTCCGTTATCATCTGTGCAACGCCCTCGTAGTGTGCCAGCGCAGGTTTCCCCGGCACAGGGTTCGGAGAATGAAAAAAGCTTGATTCCATGAATCCGCACAAGCTCTCTGCCTTGATACATTTGTCCATATTGTTCACCTTGCCTGCGCATGAAGGTACTCGTTGGTAGCTGCAGCCAGCTTATGTAAGCTTTCTGCGTCCCAATCAATTAGCGTAACACCCGCCGGGGCCTCGATGACCTTGTACTTGTCCGTCATCGGGTCGTAGCTGGTCTTGACAGTCCCTCGGACGATGCCCAGCTCCGTACTCAAGACTGCATCGCACGTCCAGATTTCTTTCTCGCTGCCGCTCACGCACTCACGCTTAGCGCCCGTGAACTGCACACACGCCACTTTGTATTTTTTTGACATAGACATATAGATTACCTTCTTTCTTTTTTTGCACGCTGTAGGGTGCTGCGGGATATGCCTGTCATTCTCTCTACCTGCTTGTAACTGTATGTTCCAAGCAAGCCGACAGCGTGCTCAATCTGCTCCTTGCCGTACTTGGGTGGGCGGCCATCACGATAGTTCGGCTTGAGTCTTGCAGCGGCTTTGCCGGATTGTGTGCGCTCGATAATCTGCGACCTTTCAAACTCCGCAAAGGCCAGCAGCATCGTTGCCATAAGCCTACCCATAGGGCTGTTGTCAATCAAGCCCATATTGAGGATATGGACGGTCACGCCTTTATCCTTCAGAGCGTCAACGTATCCCAGCCCTTCTTTGACTGTTCGGCAAAAGCGGTCCATTTTACAAACCACCAGCACATCACCTGCGGTCAGAGCGTTGCATAGCGCATCGAACTTAGGGCGTTCGTGAGCGCCGGATGCAGCTTCCTCAATTATTTTTGCAGTCGGATATTTTTGCAGTATTTGTGCAGCCTGCTCCTGCAGCGACGTCCCCGGCACTTGTCCCGTTGTCGAGACTCTAACATAGCCATATACCATCGTATCACCACCTCACTTTTGGGCATAACTTCTGGACAAGGAGAAAACCGCATTCCTGCGGCCACCGCAAATCGCGCTCACAAGTTTTAACTTTTGACACAGTTACGGCATTTTTCCTGTCCTCCACTTATAATACTATGCCATTCGCACGTTTCCGCAAGCGCTATATTGGAAAAAACAGCAAAAAAAGAAGAGCCGCGCAGTATTTGCACGGCTCCTCTGGCAGTCTCCATAAAATATCATAAATAAAGAGTCAATATCATTTAAGGTAGGGTAACGGATTGTTAGTCCACCTCGGTTTTTTGACGCTGCTATGAACAAACAGTTTCGGAAAAGTTTTCGCGTTTTCGCCCAGAATCTTCTTAAATCTGCACAAAATTACGGCGTCTGGCGGCGGATGAGCTTTACACCTCGAATCGCAGATTGACCTTCTGGGAATATCATATTTAGCTTTTTCTCATATATTTCTTCCGGGCTCAGTATCACTGGTCTATGCCTACCATCAGCTCTCAACATACGAGCGCTTTTGTTTCTTCCACAATGTAAGCACATGCAAAAAGAAATATACGTAATGCCTTTCGCACCGCATTCAACACAAGTGGCTTGCTCTTTGTCACGATTCCACTCTTTTGTTTCTTTACCGGTAAGAGGGTCTATTACGTTTGCATTCCTTTTGCTTCTGCCTTTTTTCCATACGGTATGATTGCAGCTTTTGCACATGCCCCATGCAGCATTATAAATGTCATTATCAACGCAGCCACACAAAAGGCATTTTTTTGCTTTGATTTGCTTCGGGTGTTTTTCAGCTATTTGCTTTACCACATCACTGATTTTCCCATTATCTCTTGTGTCTTTCTCGTCCGCTATGCCCCAGCCGTTTGCAGGAAAAAGCCGTATGTATTGTTTCCACTCGGCACCTGTATAAGAACAGCCAACAGGTTTTAATGCCATCGGGAGCTTATCCGAATATATTCTTTCTGAATTTGCCGGTTTAGCCATTGTTTTTTCCTCGTTCCAATGTTGTTCTTAGTCTTTCTTTTGATTTTATTATACCACATTTTTGAGAAATGGACAACTTGTCAGCCGGGAATTTGCTCGACGGAATTAGAACTGCCCATCATACGCGAAATGTATGCACAGGTAATCTCATGTACATGTTCAGACAAAATCGTTCTCACTTTTGCTGTTTTATGATTGATTCTGTTGCATTTTTATGGTATTATAAAAATCAAGAAATCTCAATTTCTGACGGTATGCAGGAGTAAATTTTATGGATAACATACAAAATCTGCCGAACGCTGGACTTGAAGATGTTTTCGATATTCAGAGCCTGTATAGCAAGATGAACACTGAATCCTCGGAAGAACGGCAGAAAACACTTTCTGCACTTCGGGAAAAAGCCCGTCGGTATCTGCCGGAAACAGAAAGAACTGCTAAGTATTTGAACGCCTTAATAGAGTACAAACGCCTTCAATTGGGTCTCTCTGTAGAGGAGTATGCTCCTTTGCTCGGTATGCCTATCAGCGCCTATCAAAAGGCATTTCTCCAACCAAATGTGCGATTTGGGTCCTATTACTTTTCCTACCTCGCCCAGTTCTGCTATCTTTTTGGCTATGACCTTGATGCCCCGAAGGAAGCTACTATACCCCAAACCGTTGCCGACCTCTATGCACAGGAGCTTGCAGCGTTCCTTGTCTCTTTGGGTCCCGATGCAATGGACGACATCTCCAGAGCGATTATTAACTCAAGCCATGTAGATGTCAAGGTAAAACCGCTTGCCGGGCGGCTTTTTTCAAAGACCAAAAAGGTGTTTTACGGTGATGATGGAAAACCTATTCTCGACAAACTCAATTACAATTCCTACATTTCCGAAGCCAAAAAACAATTGAATGCTCTCGATAAGAGCAGCACCACACAACAAGAAAATTGAAATGCACTTTTTAAGTAAGGGGGAGCAATTATGAACGAGTCCATGCTTACCAAGATTCTGGCCATGCTTGACCCAGAACAGCGAGTCGAAATCTATAAGATTCCCGAATCCTCGGAATCGCCCGATGACCGCGTTCTTATTCTGACGGGCGAGGCTGGACGAATTGACCGGCAGTCACTTATTGATGACGGTTATGAGATTTCTGGACTCTACGTCAACGTAGACGGCACAGTTGTTCTCGAAGTCGAGGAATCTGACCCGGACGACGGAGAATTAACCCTGTACGATGTCCTGCGCTGCATGTATCCGAGTGAAAAGGCTGTCGTTGTTTATCGCGCAGGTGAGAGTCGTCCGCTTGCAACTATCCACTACGGGACTGTCTCCGACTTAATTGATGCCTTATGCTCTGGCGAGGAAGACGATAGCGATGTGGTCTGCTCCGTCAATGTCCGTAACATTATCGCAGGAGATGAGGTCAGTGACGAGCAGCTTATCACAATAGAGGTAGGCGAACCGCTCGACTTATCCGCATATCAATAATTATTCGAAAGCTGGTATCATCTATGGCAAGGTCTCGTCGTCCCTACCATTTGACTCCTGCCGAGGAGTCCGTGATGAATGTGTTTTGGGACAGCAAAAAAGCCCTCTCCCAAGCGCAGGTCATTGGAAAAGCTGAGGAAGATGGCAACCTTAACTGGAAAAAGCAGACTATCTTCTCCCTTATCAACAGCCTGCTGGATAAGGGTCTGATTCAGATGGAAGGTTCTGTTCGCTCCGGCAAAACCTACGCCCGCACGTTCGCCGCGACGATGAGCCGCCCGGAGTATTACGCCAAGATGGTGGCGCATACCCTCAACGACAAAGAAATTGTGGTGTTCAAACGGACATTGAGACTTGAGACCAAAAAAGTTGACGGCATTGAGGACACCCCAGAGGCGATAATGCAATGAAAAAGCCCCATATAAACGCAGCTAATTGGAAAAGCTATTCTGATGGAATTGCAGAAAAGCGGGAATCTTGGGTCAAAGAAACCTCCGCAACGATAGTTTGCATTATGGAATGGAAACGCTTTATCCTCGGATTGAGTATGGATGATTATTACGGCGGACTCCTTCATTACAAAATGAATCCCCGCACCTGCAGAAAGATGCTCGATGGAGAATCCAATGTTCCCATGGAGCTTTTCCTTTCCTTCTGCTTCACCTTTGGATACGATATAAAGCGATTCGCCGCATCTTCAGAATTTCTAACCAGTGGTAGGTCTAACGGCGACTATCTCCGAATCGGTGCTGCTGTTGAGGCTCTCGGAAAAAACGGTGTTTGTGAATTGGCTTCTAACATTTCCAGTTCCTGTGCCTCGGCTACATTCGCTACACGCCGTCAATTGGCAGGGGTATTACGCGATTTTGCTGATTCTATGGAGCGCGCCGATAATATTGCCACTGATGAAGCAGACCTAAATTGTGCTGTAGATAACGTAAACAAGGAAGCCGCATCTGAAATCGAACGACTAAAACGAGTTCAAGACAGAGAAGAAGTGTCAACAGACGTCATATGAAAGAGGACGGTACTGGTTGCCACTGACAACCGTACCGTCCTCATTTCATCTCTTGTTCTTTTTCTCGAAAATCTTCTGTGTCAAAAAATTCGTAGAGCGAAATCCCCAATCCGTCACACAGCAGCTTAATGGTAACGATGCCGGGATTTCTACTGCCTCCATGTATAATATTTTTCAATGTCGAGGGCGGCACGCCGCAGGAACGCGCAAGCTGGTGCAGATTATACCCGTGCTCCGCGCACAACTGTTGTATACGCATAGCGACCAATTCTCGTGTGTTCACACTGCATCACTCTCCGCCCATATATGGTCTATAACCAGTATAAGCGGTGAGAAATGCGCACAACGACCATATATGGCCTTTTCTTTTCGGGGAATGGATGCTATAATAAGCAAAATGAGAAAGGGGGCGAACTATGAAAAAACAAATCCGCGCGGCAGTAATGGGGTTCGCGGCGGTGATTATCACGGGTGGTGTGCTATTGTGGGCGACATCTCCGGGAATGACGATTAAGCGTAAATATGAGTGCTACAATGGCAAGGCTGTTGACGGAAAGCACATCTTGCAGGAAATCACGTTACCGGTTTACGACAAAATACAGATAGTCACAGCATTGGAAGCCTGCAACCTGCAAGACGGCATACTTGTACTTGCCTATCCCGCCTGCCCTTTCTGCCGCAATCTGATGCCAGAACTGCTGAAAGCTGCTAAAGATACAGGAACGGAACTATATTATTGCGAACTTAACAAGTACCGCGATACCTACATTTATGACCGTGAGTTAAACGCGCCAGTACAAATAAAACCAGCCGGAGAGGGCTACGTCGAACTGCTCACATGGCTGGACGGATACACGCACGACTACATGGTAAAGGACCCTGCGGGCAACGAAATCCCTGTAGGCGAGCAACGTATAAGCGTACCCACGCTTATACGCGCCCAGAACGGAAAGCCCGTATCTCAGTGGCAGCTAGAATATGTGCAGGACGTTACTTATCCCGACAGCGGCTATGACCGATGGGACGAGAACGTGCAAAATAAAGTCTATAGCGTATTATGTCAATATTTGACAGGAGAGGAGTCAATCGAACAGTAAAACCGTAAAAAGCCTGCAAGAAGTGTTGAGGCAAAAGGTACTGTATAACGGTTATATTGGTTGTAGAAATTACAAATTTATGGTATAATGCAGATGTACAGAAGGATAGGCGACCAATGGCTCACAGCCTCGTCGATGACGAAATCCAAAGCTGCATAGAGTCGGCTGAACCTATCACAATTATGTTGCCTCGGCACCAGACGCCGGGAAGGAGAAAATTGAATATGAAGAAGAAAATCATGTCGATGGTCATTGCCGCCGCAGCAATGGCACTGTCGCTGGTTGGATGCGGTGTTGACATCAACTCCATCGGATTGCCTCCGAATGTAGTGATGGAAAAGGGTGAGACGCAGCAGCTGGAAATCGAGTACGGCACGGACGATAAAGTCGAGCAGGAAAAGATTGCCGAGGCTGCCTCGAAGCTCACCATCGAGTGGACCTCCTCCGATGAAGAGGTCGTCACGGTCAATGCCACCGGTCTCATCACCGCAGTCGGTGCAGGTGAGGCTGATGTCACGGCTTCCGCAAAGGATGTGAACATTTCCTCCACTACTCATGTGAAGGTCGTCATCACACCCACCGGTGTAGAAGCACCCGAAGCCTTGGAGCTTGTCACGAATGGCGAGAATTCCAAGAATCTGGATGCCAAAATTGTGCCGGAAGACGCGACTGAGGTAAAGCTGGCATATACCTCCAGCGATGAAAGCGTAGCTACCGTAGATGAAAATGGTCTTGTAACGGCAGTCGCTGACGGCGAATGCACCATTACGACCTATGTTGTTGCAGATGCTCCTGCAACAGCCGAGACAGCTACACAGGAAGCTGCTGCAGTTGTAACGGATGAGGAAACGCCCACGGAAGGCGAAAATTCCGAAGCTGTCGCGACGCCGGACAATCTCGACGCTGCATTTGGCGTTGTGCCCGAGGGACTCAGCGCCACCACCAAGGTAACTGTTACCACCAAGGTGGAGAGTATTACCCTCGACAAGACAGAAGGCATCCTCAATGTCGGCAACACGGTGACCATCACGGCTACCGTAGCGCCGGAAGTGGCTACCAACCCCGCAGTCACTTGGTCCTCCAGTGACGAAAGCGTAGCTACGGTTGATGAGACCGGGAAGATTACTGCAGTAGCCACTGGGAATGCTACCATCACCGCTACCAGCGAGGATGACAGCAGCGTGAGCGCAAACTATGAGCTCACGGTCCAGCAGAAGAAGGCTGCCGCCACCACGAAGAACAACTACTCCGGCAGCACCTCTGCTGGCACATCGACGGCTCCGAGCTACACGGCACCCGCACAGCCGGTAACGCCCAGTGCTCCTGCACCGGCACCGGCACCGGCACCTGCACCGGCACCGGCACCGGCTCCCGACCCCGCACCTGCTCCTGCTGAGCCTTCTCAGCCGAGCGGCGGGAACTCCGGTGGATGGAACTTCGATGATGGGTCAAAGCCGGAAGATAGTTTTGGTCCGTCCTCCGGCATTGACTGGACGCAAGGTGCGACTCGTTCGTAATTGAAAAGATTACGCACTGTAGTAATAAACTGCAGGAGAACTGATAACCCGATGGATGGAAACATCCACCATAAACTCCGACGTGCGGTAGAAAGCGAAAGCTTAACCGTACGAAGCTCGGTAAAGTCGGCAGAAGGTTGACTCAAGCAGCCAACTGATATGCCGGTGGTCCATAAAACACCCACGGTGAGTATGACCGCTTCGGTCTGACGAACCTGCGAAGTAAAGGGATACAGTCCATGCAGTGATGCATGTCGATGACACAGCTAAGTAAGGACTTGCGTACGAAAGGCTGTCAAAGAAGTCATCGGTCCCATAGCAGGCACCTAAAGGTGTATGGTAACGGATAGGGTTATCGGAACGAGGAAAGGTATCGGACATCTTCAACAAAGATGTAGGCTGACGAAGAACAATAAGCAGCCAAACCGGTGCTGAAAAGCAGAGGTCGCAGCGATGATGGTACTTGTAATGAGTACCGGAGTGATGGCCTCAAGTCGGCGAGAATTCGTCGATGGAACGCCGTGTGCGGTGAAAATCGCACGCACGGTGTGAAGCAGGGGAAAATGCGGAAATAAAAAACATGCCCTCGTGGTGATGACACAAGGACATGCAAGGCTGATACGAATAAGCACTCATGCTTATCGCCACTACTCATTATAAATCATTGACTTCTTGAATGCAAGATACAATTACACTTTTATAAAGGCATTATTGCATCAGGTGTTCTCAAATCAGTTTCCAACAATAGGAAGCGCAGTTTTGCAGAAGCATCAGCATACAAGACGCGAGATGAATTATATTGGTCAATGTTAAACAATACATTCTTTTTAATCTTTAAAAAGATAAGAAGAACGAAGTAGTGGCGTAAATAAAGCAGGCAATGCTGATGAAGTTCTTATTTATATTTTTGGTAAATATGTAAGTTCTCGAACTCTTTAATTAGAATTTGAATAATAAACAGGCATATCTGCTAAAAATATAAATAAGAACGGAAACAGCAGAATCTGCAAGTATAGTATCAATCAATTTATTAAAGCATTACCTATTGCTATATAATTCTAACGGAAGTCATGATGGTGGTTGCGGTTTTAACTGCGATTAAAGCCATTACACCAGACAGTGAAGACTAAATATTACCTTTAATGGGGTCGATACGAAACTTTCCACCAAACAATAAAAGGAGACTCCACACGGAGCCTCCTTTTTCTTTTGCCAAAATGTGCGAACCGAATACAATGAGGAGTAGGGAAGGGGAGTGACCATTCATGATACTGCACAACGATATTTGGGGTGACACCAGCGTCACCCTCATTGAAGAGATAGACAATCAGTTCCTCATTGTCAGAGAGCTCAACATGCTTGCACTGTACAGTCGGTTGAACAAGGAACAAAGCCATGCGCTGCAGCAAGCATTAGCAACATTTTACGAGATTCTTTTCAGCAGTAAAGACAAAGATAAAATCGATGATACCGTCCCATTTACACCGGATATCTCATTTGATGACGACGGCAATAGATACCTTTGTTTGGTTAAGCCAACACAAGAAAACAGTATTACGGACCTCAAGGCTATTGCACAAAAGATATCGGAAGTAGAAACAACGATTGCAACTCTACCCGCCAGCCGGAAAGCTGTTGTTAGCTATGAGCTGGTACAAACTGTCACGCATGGAGGAAAATAAAAATCATGAAGCCAATAAAGCTCAAAGACCTTTTAGAGCAAGCAAAAGACCCAGAAACACAATGCATTGAAATTATGGAAGACTACACACTCTCAGCAAAAACAGTATTTGAGGGAATTGTAAAAGACGTACCGGAGAATATGTTGGGCAAATACTACATTAGCGACTGGTATGTCAGAGACAAAACGGCTGTTCTTGTTGTTCTGGTCTGGGTCAATCAGCCTGAGCGACTAATCAAGTATGTGGAAAACTCAAATAGAGATTGCTATAGGGTTACAATACATGATTTGATGGGAAATGGTTGCTGCACAAACCCCTATACTGATTTTGCCATTGTAAATATCAAAACAGGGGAAGTGCTTGTAGACCGTGTTCACGACAAAACCTACACGGTTGATGACAACAAGGACTATGACCAATTTCTTGCATATGAATGGAAAACTGTGAGAGCGTGGGAAGCAAAAGATGGTAAGATGATATTTTACATTTTGCCGCCAAGAGGAAAGAAGGCAAAACCATGAAACCAACCGTAAAACCATTCCTTGCATTGGCAGGAGACAAAGAACTAACCGTTCACATCGCCCGTTATAAATCGGATTCTGCTGATGGTTACAGCGATGAAGAAGTCTTTTGTGGTAAACCGGAAGATATCCCAGAATACTATGCAAGTGAAGAAGTGACAGAGTGGACAATATCAGATACTGATGAAATCGTACTCTATGTGAAATAAGGAGGTAGTTAAATTGAAGCTGGAGACTATTGTAAGCTGCAGAACAGACATCTACTTTGACTACCAACTCATTGATGCCATGACGGGAAAAATTCTGGTAGACAGAGTGTACGACAAAACATATAAGAAAAGTAATAAAAAAGAATGGGAAGAATACTACCGATTCGAGCCATACAAGCACTGGACAGTCAAGGAATGGCTTATAGCTGAAGGGAAAATGATGTTTTATATTTCACCAGTAAAACAAAAAAGCAGACCCACCTTTTCAGATGAACCTGCTCGTAAGTTGTCAACGGAGGAAACACAATGATTTTACATCACTACATTTGGGGCACGGACGATGTCCAGATAGTTGAAGAACTGCCTCCACACTTTTTAATCGTGAAAAGCACTATAGGGAACGGTAATCTGGCTCTGTTCAGCAAACTGTCAGAGCAACAAGGCCGGTACTTTAGAAATGCAAATAAACGCTTCTATGACGCTGGTTTCAACGAAAATGGCGAGAGTATGGACCCTTCGGACGAATACATCCCGTTTGTACCGGATATTATGTTCGACGATGATGGCAAAGGGTATTTGCTGTTGATACAGCCGTCAGCACTCAATACGCTTGAAGGGGTTAAGCGTAAAGTAGAATCTATAAATGCCATTGACAAAGAAGTACGCGAGCATGATAAATTCTATGCTGGTTCTTTACGGAATATCCTCATCAGCTACGAGCTGGTTGAGCGCAATTAACACTTCATCGTCTGGATTTGCACTCCAACAAGAACTCATATTTAATTTTTTACGCATTTCGACTTCTTTAGCAGGAAAGTACAACAAACTTTTGTTGCGGTTCTTCTCTCGAACAGATTTTCCGGCAGGGTTCCGATGCCAACCACAAAAATAACGTTTATCAATGTCATCGTATTTTTCAGGGCTGGCAGCCATTGCCAATGCAGCGACATCGTGCCGCGCGGGGCAATTTCCGTTGTACTTGGTAGGCGTTACAGAATCAAGCTTTTGAATAAAGCTGATTGGACGGAAAGGGGCTCCCCGCCCTTTCTTGATTCCAAGATAATGCGCGAGCTTTTCGTAAAGGTCGTTTGGCAAATACAACCCATTTGCAACATTGAAGTTGCTATCTACCTGAATGTCAATGGTAAAAGGGTTCTCTCCCAAGGTCGTTACGAACAAATGAAATTCGCCAGTTACTGTGGCAAATGCACATGAAAACGGGTGGCCTTCAACCTGTGCAGCAAAAACTACCGAATCGGCACCATTTTTCTGCATATCAATGTACAAAGCATTAAGATTTTTTAGATACATATTACTAACTCCTTTTTGTAATTTTGGATACCTATTTATACTATACCATAAATTTGTGAAATTGATACTAGCTTTGCTTTACACAGAATGAATTTCTGTTTTACACAAAACAGCGATAGATTTTTCATCGATTGCCACAAAATTACAACAGGCGTACAATGGTGGCAAAGGAGATGACAACCATGACAACAATCGCGCAAAACATCAGCAGCTACCGCACACGAACCAATATGACACAGCAGCAGGTGGCAGATAAGCTCAACGTATCCAATCATACGATTTCCAAATGGGAACTCGGCATCAACACACCGTCGGTCGAAGACATGCAAAAGCTCGCGCAAGTGTTCGGCGTGACGATTACCGAATTGGTAGTGGACAAGCCAGTCATTAAAGATTTCTTGGAGCTCTTGTCGCTCGGCGAAAATATGCCGGAGAATGAGCTTCCGAAATTGGTAGAGGAAGCCTATGAGCAGGTTCTAAGAGCACGGCATCTGAAGCCAAGCTCGGAAGGAAAGCAGGCATACCTTCTGGCAATGCTGGCGTATCACCTTTACTGCTTTCGCTCTGCTTCGGAAAGCATCAGAGAGCGTATGAGCCAAAATGGTTGGACGAAAGAAAAAGTCCAAGCAGAGATTGAAAAGCAAAAGCAATTCACAGCAGAAAGCATCGAAAGGAACCTGCTGTCATATGAACCATCATGGTTGGAAGAATGCTATAAGGCAGTAGACATCAAAAGCTTTGCTGCGCAGTTTTTGGGTAGATACAACTTCGCAAGAGAAAACACTGCGATGCGCAACGAGTATGACTTCAGTAGTGCAAAAAGGAACCCGTACACAACATAAAAATAGAGGAGGCTACCCACACTTGGGCGACCTCCTCTTCTTTGCGCATACCTCAACACCGCACCGCCACCTCCAGAACAACTTCCAGAGTAGTTAGATGGAGCGCATAGCGTCTTTCTTGCTATTCGTGTCATTTGGTGTGGGTTTCAGCTATTTATTCGAGTAATTTTACACGAACATATAGTAAAAAGGGAGTCGCATTACGCGACTCCCTTTAATCATTGCAATATCTTGTTCAGTTGCATGCTCACGATTCGATTCAAAGCCTCCAACCTATCCATCGGAACATTGATGCCCACCGGCGGTTGGAACCGGAAGCCAGACATGCTTTTTAGCTCTGCTCTCAACTCATCTGTAAGGACCGCCTGCGCAGTTTTGATGAAATCTCCACTGATTCTTGGCTCACACTTCGATATACACCACTCCGGACGCTTTTCAAGAGCTTCCGTATCGAATTGGAACAGCAGACTGCGGTTGTTATCGTATATGGGAGCCATGCCGGTAATACGCATCGTGTCATTATCGAAAAGAAACCCGACATTGCCTAAGTGACGGTCAATGTTGAGGATAAGCGCATCCAAGACAAACATCCTGCGCATGAGGTCTTCGCTGCCATACTGCGCGGCAAAACGCAAAAGTGCCGCAGGATTTTTGCGGTTGGAAACCGGCAATGCCGACATTTTCACCAAACCAAATTGTTCGTTGGTAAACAGCTTGCACTTAGATGCCAATCGTCCGTGGTAGAAAGTAAGGTCATACTCAACGCTATTTTGACAAAGTATATCCGCTACCTGTGACGCGAGAAATTCAGACAACGGCTCAATTTCATAGGTGTCACTGCCGCTTTTGTACAGATAAACCGTATCATTTTCCCGCTGCCAGCACTTTGCATAAGCGCCATCTGTTCCAAATTCAGGGGAGGTTGAAGAAAGAGTGGTAGAAGAAATTACCCCGTCAAAAGCCGCGTTGGAAACCAGTTCATCAAACTCGTTGCGGTATAGAGAAACTTCGTTCCATGTCAGGGAGCTTTCCGGCTCTTTTACCCAGAATGTGTCATTGAGAGAAAGCGCATGCGTTACCCGCAAGAAATTCTCGGTGGATTCACAGCCGTACTTTTTCAAAAGCTCTGCAATGTGTTTTCTGTGCTTAGGCGCTTTGCGTGCATCAAGAAAATCACCGATGTTATTATAGCCAATGGGTCTGAGTGAAGTATACCATTCAATTTCCTTGCCAGCCGTAAAGCCGAACTCGTCTTCATAGCAGTCGAATAGGAGCCCCGGGGTATCTTTGTTCATCAGCAAGAACAGCACGCGGAATCACACCTCACTTTACAAGAACTTTTACTTTATCAAAAGTATACCGCAATTCATTGGAATTGTCCATGAATTTCGGACGAGGGAGATAGCGGATATAGAGGTTACAGTAATGAAGTGAGCATCGGTTTCGACCGATGCTTTTTTGTTTGGAAATGAGGAACGGACCGCTGCGGCGGGGACGGGAAGCGTGACCCTGCCGCTCAGAAAAGTATATAAGCCCACACCCTTTAGTCAACAAACTTTCACGGCATATTCTCGCACTTTGCGGGGATGCTGCGATATTCCATGATTTGTTGACACAGGGGTGTGGGCTTTACTTTTTCTTTTCGCCGGCAGGGG